>MDTA01086482.1_pt1 | contig 46821 bp, 40 predicted proteins | sample 811151 | NCBI WGS metagenome assembly MDTA01 (sample SAMN05326648, study PRJNA326480) | marine metagenome | isolation source: seawater | place: Indian Ocean: South | collected 2010
AACAAGATCAAAAACATCAATTAACGATCTTTTGAGAGATTAATTATGCAAAAGATTAATGAATTAAAATTAGCTAAAGAGCTAATTAAGTTTCCTTCAATAACACCAGTAGATGCTGGAGTGATGAAATTCTTAGAAAAAAAATTAAAAAAATTAGGCTTTAAAACAAAAATTTTAGAGTTCAAAGAAAAAAATACAAAACCTGTTAAAAATTTGTACGCAAGAATAGGAAGTAAGGGTCCTAATTTTTGTTTCGCTGGACACTTAGATGTTGTTCCTCCAGGAAATATTAAACAATGGACTATTAGTCCTTTTAAACCAATCGTTAAAAAAGGTCATTTGATTGGTAGGGGAGCGAATGATATGAAAAGTTCTATTGCTGCCTTTGTTTCTGCTGTAAGTATTTTTTTAAGTAGCATTAAAGAGTTCCATGGATCTATCAGCTTTTTGATAACAGGAGACGAAGAAGGTGATGCAATAAATGGAACAAAAAAGGTTGTAAATTATTTAAAAAAACGAAAAGAAAAAATTAATTTCTGTTTAGTTGGTGAACCTACAAATCCAAATCGACTTGGAGAAATGATAAAAATAGGCCGTAGGGGAAGTATGACTGGAATGCTCAAAATTATAGGTGAGATGACTCATGTAGCATATCCTTATAGAGGAAATAATCCGTCAACAACATTAGTAAAAATTTTAAAAGAGATAAAAGATTTAAAATTTGATAAAGGAAACAAACACTTCCAACCAACAAATTTAGAAGTTACAAATATTAATATAAATAATAAAGCTGATAATGTCATACCAGAAACTGCTGAAGCAACATTTAATATAAGATTCAACAACAGACACTCTTCAAGTTCTATAAAGAAAAAACTTAATAAAATTTTTTCTAAAATTAGCAAAAAAAATAAATCAAAATTTAATATACAATATAGAGTTTCAGGTGAAGCTTTTTTAACAAAAATAAATTCTACAACATTGATGATACAGAAAGTTGTAAAAAAAATTACTAAAATAAAGCCTAAACTCTCTACAACTGGTGGAACTTCCGATGCTAGATTTATAAAGAATATATCTCCATGTTTAGAGTTTGGTCTGGTTGGTAAGACCATGCATAAAGTTGATGAAGCAGTGTCTTTAAATGACCTAAAAAAGCTAACAAAAATTTATTTACACATTTTACGCAACTATTTCTCGTGAAAACTGCAATAATTTCATCAGATACTTCTTCAAATCATCTAACTGGTGACGGTCATCCCGAACAACCTAAAAGAGTAACAGTAATCCATGAAAAGCTTAAGAAAAATAAAAATTTATTTTGGGATAAACCTAAAGCTTTTGACAATAATATTTTAAAAAAAGCCCATAATGAAAACTATATTAACATGGTAGAAAATAGTTTTCCTGATAAAGGGTTAAACTTTTTAGACGGTGATACAGTAATCTCTCCAGGCAGCAAGCAAGCCACAATTGATGCAGTAGGGTCAGTAATAACAGCAATTGAGGGTATTGAGAAAAAAAAATTTAAAAATGCTTTTTGTCCCGTAAGACCTCCAGGTCATCATGCTGAAAAAAATAAGGCAATGGGATTTTGTATTTATAACAATTGTGCAGTCGCAGCTCATTATCTTATTGAAAAATTTAAATATAAAAGAATAGCCATATTTGACCCGGATGTTCATCATGGAAATGGTACCCAAAATATTTTTTACGATAATAAAAATGTTTTATACTTATCAACGCATCAATATCCATTTTATCCTGGAACTGGAAGTGAGAAAGAAAAAGGGAGCCACAACAATATTTTTAATGTACCTCTTCCAGCAGGAACAAATTCCGAGGAATATATGAATGCATTGGATAGAGTTTTGAAAAAATTAAAAGAATTCAAACCTGAGTTTTTAATTTTAAGTATGGGGTTTGATGCAAATTTAGCAGATCCTCTGGCCCAATTTGAACTTAAATCTGAAGATTTTTATGAAATTACAAAAAGAGTTTTAAAGGTAACTAATGAATTTACAGGTGGCAAAGTTGTTTCAGTACTAGAAGGAGGGTATGATCTCAATGCCCTTGCAGATAGTGCTTTCAATCATGTAAACGCTCTTTCTGAAAATTTAAAATGAAATTATATAAAATTAAAAAATCAAATATAGATAAAAAAGGACTTTACGCTACAAAAAATATTAAAACTGGCACACGTATAATTCAATATAAGGGAAAAATTATTACAAATAATGAAGTAGAAAGAAATCCCAAATTTAATAATGAAAAAGATATTTACTTATTTGATATTAACAAAAGATATTCACTTGATGGAGATTTTTCTTGGAATACTGCAAGGCTGATCAATCATTCTTGTGATCCTAACTGTGAGGTGGATGGGACAGGTTACAAAATATGGGTGACTGCAATTAAGAATATAAAAAAAAATGAGGAATTAACTTATGATTACGGATTTAGTTACGATCATGATTATAAGCAATTTCCATGTAAATGCTCCTCGAAAAGATGTTGTGGGTATATAGTTAGAGAAGGTTCACGGTGGAGAATTAACAAAAAATTTAGAAAATCTACAAGACTCAATAAATAACTTTTTCCAAAAATAGGCCGTGAGCTGGCGCTGGAGGCGCACATAAAGATCTTTTCTTTGACAAAAGAACTTTTTCGAATTTACTTAAATTCCATTTTTTTTCTCCAAGATATTTTAAACAACCAACCATGCATCTTACTTGTTGCATTAAATAAGATTGAGACTTGAATGTGATAGTGATGATATTTTTTGTTTTTGAAACTCTAACATAATCTATTTTTTTTATTGAGCTCTTAGAAGAACATTTTGAAGATCTATAAGCATTAAAATCGTGCGTACCTTCAAGAATACTTGCACCTTTCTTTAAATTTTTTATATCTAATTTTTTTATTACAAACCATCCTTTATTTAAAAACAAAGATGGCTTTGATTTCCTATTAAAAATAACGTATTTATAAATTCTTTTTTTTGCTGAGTATCTCGAATGAAAATTTTTGTTTTTTTTTTTTATTTCTATAATAGAAATTTGTTTTTTATTTAAAAAAAAATTTAAAGAACCTAAAAATTTATTTTTATTTAATATTTCAAAATTTGTATCAAAATGAGCTGACTGTTCGATAGCGTGGACTCCACTATCAGTTCTGGATGATCCAATTAAAATTATTTTTTCTTTTAAAATTTTTGAAATAGCAGTTTGTATCGATTTCTGAACAGTTTTTCCCTTGGTTTGAATTTGCCATCCATTGAAGAAACTTCCGTCATATTCTATTAATATTTGATATCTAAAGTTTTTCAAGATTAACGCCTTTTTTTATTTTTGAACCAATTAAAAAATTTTTTTTATTTTGAACTTTTTTTCCCTCCCTTTGAATAATATTAATTTCTATCGATTTAGTGCCACAGCCAATTGTAAGTTCATTATCTAATACTAAAGATGGTTTTCCAGATTTTTCTCTAACATTTGCGTCTAAAATTTTATATCGCTTACCCTCATATAAAAAATAAGCTCCAGGATTTGGAGATAAGCCTTTTATGACACCAAGAATTTTATGTGCGGAGTCATTCCAATTTATTTTTTCTTCACTTTTATCGATTTTATTTGCATAACTTACTTGATTTTTTTCTTGTTCTTTAGAAAAAAACTTTTCATCTATGATTTTTGTTATTACTTCCTCAATATTATGTGCTGCTAGTTTTGATAACTTCTCTGAAAGTGTTTGAAAATTATCATTTTTTTCTATTTTTTGTTTAAAACTTGTTAAAATAGGTCCACTGTCAAGATCTTCTGTCATTTGAATTATTGTGATTCCAGTTTCTTTATCTAGATTCATTAGCGATCTTTGGATAGGTGCAGCGCCCCTATATTTAGGTAACAAAGATGCATGAATATTTATAAATTTTGAGCTTTTTAAATTCAATATTTCTTTAGGGATGATCTGACCATATGCAACAACGATAACAATATCAAATTTTAAATTTTTTATATAATTAAATTCAGTTTGATTATTTTTTAATCTATCTGGTGTTCTTATCTCAAAATCTAGTTTTTCAGAAAAGGTATGTACAGGCGATTTAGTAATTTTTTGTCCTCGATTAGATTTCTTGGGTGGTTGAGTGTAAACCATGATAATTTCATATTCAGACTCGTTAATTGCTTTCAAAATAGGAACAGCAAAATTGTTAGTTCCCATAAAAATTATTTTTTTTGACATTGTTAAACAATTATTTTATTGCTATTTTTTTTTAATCTTGAAAGCTTTTTTATTATTAAATCTTTTTTTAATTTAGAAATAAAATCTATTATCAACTCTCCATCGCAGTGACCAATTTCATGTTGAATGCACGTTGATAACAATCCCTCGCAATGCATGGTCTTTCTTTTTCCGTTATAATCTAAATACTCTACGTCACAGGAACTTGGTCTATCAATTTCTATGAAAGTATCTGGAAGAGACAGACAGCCCTCTTCATAAGTAGAAAGCTTTTCACTTTTTTTTGTTATTTTTGGATTTATTAGACAAATAGGATTTTTTTTTTCATTTTTACTTGAAATGTCAATTACAACAATTCTTTTTGGGACAGCTACCTGAATTGCAGCTAGACCAATACCATTCGCTTTATACATTGTCTTAAATAAATCATCAATTAAAGCTTTTTCTTTTTGGCCTACCTTTTCTACGGGGGAAGAGATTTCTCTCAAAATTTTATCAGGAACAGTAATAATTTTTCTTAAAGGCATAAAAAGATAATATTATAAATTTTATACTTTTAAAGGAAGAACCTTTAATAAAATTTTATTTCTTAGTGGATCTATATCTAATTGATTTAAAGCGCTTATTATAAAGTATAATGTTTCAGAGCCAATATCTTTAACATTATCTTGACCTATAATCTCAACTAATCTTAATAAAACTAAACCTGTTTCTCTTCTATTTATCAAATCTTGGATATCCTCTGGCATATTAGAGCCATCTTTTTTTATAATATCTCTATATTTTTTATCTATTTTAACTCCATCAAAAAAAAGTGACTCTAAAAGAATTTTATCTTTTGTGGATACAAAATAATCTTTTCTTTTAGAGGTTTTTCTTAAGATATCATCAACCTCTTTCTCAATCTTTTTTTTGGAAATATCAGATCTAAAATAATTTATTAATTTTGATTGATGAATTACTTTATTGTTTAATTTTATCTTTTTAAAGTTATCGCTCGCTGAAATAAGGTTTGATTTGTAAAAATTTTTATAATTTGCAGGAACATCATCTTCATCAATTTTAGTCAAAAAAGTTGAAAGTTCATTATTAAATGCATTTCCAATGTTATCTTTTTCAAATGATTTTTTAAGTAGTTCTAGAAGTTTAAGCCTATTTTCAACATCAGGTGCCAAAAGAATTCCCTGATAAATTAAAGCTCTAGCCTCTATATTTTTAAGAGTTTTCGCACTCTCTTCCACATTTAGCAGTTGATTAATATTAAACTGAAAGTATTTATAAAGCTCTAGAATATTTTTTTCATCATAATTTCCCTCATGAGCAGCTTTTTCGAATAATGAAATTTTCTTTAAGTCTTCTAAATCTTTACCATCAAATTCTTTAAGAAGATTTGCACTTGACAAATATCTCCATATTTTTTTTGGAGTTTTTTCGCTTGGTTCAAATGAAAAGTTTTTGTCAGTTCTGTGAGATAAGTGAAAATACAACAAATTTTGGGTTATTTCTTTTTTATTAAATGAAGCAGTTTCACTTTTTAATCCTATTAAAGAATAAATTTTTTCCTCAAAAAAATTATCCTTCATTCCTAACTCTTTTTTAATATCTAGTAATAATTGTGCTTCATCAATTTTTAAATCATTGACTAGGCAATAGATTTTAAATTTTGCTAAGTAATCATCATTAAAGTCTCTATTAAAATTATTAATAAACTCACAAGACTTTTTTATTTCAAATCTTGAAAGATATTCTTCTAGAACATATTTTAAAAGTTCTAAATTTTCTAGTTGCTCAAAATTTTTAACAAGATATTGCTCTAAAAGTTCTAAATTATTATTTTTTATTAACCATTTTTTTTTAATATCAAGAAATTCTTTTTCCGAAATATTTTTTTTTGGAAAATATGAATTTGTTAAAAGAGAAATATTTAGTATGTTTTTGGCATCTTGAGATAAATTTATTTTGTCGATTTTTTTTAAAAGATTAAGGATTTCTGTCCCATCTGAATTTGACCACATGTCAATAGTAAGTCCGTTGTCGTAAGGATCGTAGAGACCTACAATTCTTACTTTAGCAGTTGATAAATTATTTTCTTGCAAAATTTTTTCATCACTTAGAATTTCGTTATTTATTATTTTTTTCACATCTGGCTCTTCTAAGTTCTCATTTAATTCGATTTTATTATTATTTTCATTATTGTTTTTTTCCCAAATGTCTTGAGGATCGTTTGCTTTCAAATTATGATTATTGAGAAGGATGCTGAATGAAATAATTAAGATAAATGTAAGTCTATTTAATTGTCTTAAAATTTTCATTAGGTATAATTTTTTCAATATTTTTTATAGGAGTTGGAAAATTAATTTTATCTACTAGAAATAATAAAGCAAAGATTAACAAAACTGCAGCTGATAATTTTCCAAAAAATTTCAGTAATAAAATATTTCTACTTCCACTTGTTTTTCTGTGTATTTGCATATATCGTTTAATAATTTCAAATTAAGACAAATTTGTGTTTTTTCAACATAGAAAATTATGAAATTAAATAAAAACCTTGTTTTATTAGGGATGATGGGATCTGGAAAATCTACTATAGGGTTCATTCTGGCAAAAAAGATTAAAAAAAAATTTATTGATATTGACAAAATGATTGAGACGAAAACTGGTGAAAAAATTTCAGATATTTTTAAAAATAAGGGTGAAGAGTATTTTAGGAAAATTGAGGAAAAAATTGTATTAGACAATTTGAAGTTATCTAATTGTGTTATTTCTCTAGGAGGTGGTAGTTTCCTTAATCAAAACTCGAGAAATCACATCTTGAATAAATCTATTTCATTTTGGCTTAATTGGAGTAATCAGATTTTGTTAGAGAGATTGAAAAATAACAAGAAAAGGCCTTTGTTATTAGATTTAAATGAAAAAGAGGTTAGTGAACTTATTAACAAAAGATCGAAAGTATACTCAAAATCAAACTATAAAATAAATTGCGATGGATTAACAAAATTAGAAATAGTAAACAAAATTATAAAAATTTATGAAAATAAAAAAAATATTAGTTAAAACTAAAACTGATAATTATCCTATTTTAATTGGAACAAATTTTATCAACAAAATGAATTTAATTCTTAAAAAGAATCAATTGATTTCAAATAAAGTTTTGTTTTTGGTTGATAAGAATGTACCAAATTCAATTTTTAAGAAAATGTATCTTAATATCAAATCTAGGAATAAGTTTGTAATTTATTTCAAGTCCTCTGAAAGGAATAAAAGTCAAGAAAGTGTAAATAAGATTACTGCTTTTCTTTTAAAGAATAACTTTAATAGAGATGACATTTTAATTACTTTAGGTGGAGGGATTACAGGAGATGTGGGTGGGTTCGCAGCAAGCATTTATAAACGAGGTATTCGACTAGTAAATATCCCAACAACTTTGTTAGCACAAGTAGACTCAGCTATTGGTGGAAAAACTGGCATAAACTCGCCTCACGGAAAAAATATGATAGGTACTTTTTTTCAACCAAAATTAGTGCTTATAGATACAAATTTTTTAAAAACTTTATCTAAAAGAGAAATTACTTGTGGTTATGCTGAAATTCTCAAACACTCTCTTATTCTCAACAATAAGTTTTTTAGATATTTGGATAAAAATTGCAAAAAAATATTAAATCTTGATAAACATGTTTTAGAAAAATCAATATTTGAAAGTTGTAAAATAAAAAAAAGTATTGTGGAAAGAGATGAAAAAGAAAAAGGTTTACGTAAAATTTTAAACTACGGCCATACTTTTGCACATTCTTTTGAAGCAGTTAAAAAATTTGGGAAAAGTCTTAATCATGGAGAGGCAGTTCTTTTGGGAATGAAATGCGCTACAAAAATGAGTTTTGAAAAAAAAATTTTAAATAAAAAGGATTATAATTTAATTGTTAATCATTTTAATAATAATAATCTTATTAGAGACTTAAAACAATTTTTTAAGAAAAAGAATATATCTCAACTTTTGAAGTTTATGGAAAAGGATAAGAAAAACCTATCTAACAGAATTAATTTAATTTTATTAAAAAAAATTGGTAAAGCAGATATTAACTTTCAATTTAAAAGAAATGTCTTAAAAGATTTTTTCAGTAAAAATCTATAATAAACTTATAGAAATTGAATGAATATATTTTTTAATATATTCATTTAAAATACTGAAAATTTTTTTGTTAGCTTCAATTCTACTTATTTTTTTAAGTTCATTAGACTTAATTGTAATTTTTAAATGAAATTTACCAGTTTCGTGGGACACATGATTTTTATGAAGGAATGTCTTATCTTCTATGTTTAATCTTTCATACTTAATTTCCTTATTAAGTTTTTCTCTTATTTTTATAATTAAATTATTTATATTCATAATTTAAAATGTATATTCATTATAACATGAAAAATATATGTGATTGGAAAAATTGTAACAATTTAGGTGAATTCAAAGCACCTGTAGAAAGGGATAATAGTAAAAATTATCGTCTATTATGTCTTGAGCATGTAAAGGAATTTAATAAAAATTGGAATTATTTTGCTGATATGAATGAAAAACAAATATGTGAATTTTTGAAATCAGATATGACATGGCATAAACCAACTCAAAGTTTTAGTTCTTCCGATAATTTTTTTAAGATTCTTTGGAATAATGCTCTCAAAGATGAAAAGGGCAAGATTAATTCAAATTATGAGGAAAATTTATCTAATAATCATAGATTTAGTAATAGCGACGTTAAAGCATTTAATATCATTGGAGTTTCGGTGGGTATTAATTGGCAAAAAATTAATAAGAAATTTAAATCTCTTGTCAAAAAATTTCACCCTGATAATAATCATGGCAGTAAAAAGCACGAGGAAAAGTTAAAAGAAGTTACTTTGGCTTATACTCAATTAAAAAAAACTTACAGGAAAAAAATTGACACCAAATTTAAATCATAAACCAGATATTAAACTCTCAGTTAAACAAACCTTTGGAATAGATAGTGATATGGAGGTTTTGGGTTTTACAAAAAAAAATGATTTTGTGCCAGATATAGACAAGGATTATAAATTTGATCGAGATACTACACTTGCAATTTTAAGCGGTTTTAATTTTAATAAGAGAGTTATTATTCATGGATATCATGGGACAGGTAAAAGTACACACATTACTCAAGTTGCAGCAAGGTTGAATTGGCCTTGTATAAGGGTAAATTTAGATTCTCATATCAGTAGAATAGATTTAATAGGAAAAGATTCAATTGTCATTAAAGATGGCAAACAAGTAACTGAATTTAAGGAAGGTATATTGCCTTGGTCAATTCAAAACCCCGTGGCTTTAGTTTTTGATGAGTATGACGCAGGAAGACCTGATGTAATGTTTGTGATTCAAAGAGTTTTAGAATCTGAGGGTAGTTTCACTCTCCTAGACAAAAATAAAGTTTTAAAACAAAATGAATACTTTAGATTATTTGCTACTGCTAATACTATTGGCCTTGGAGATACAACGGGTTTATACGCAGGGACTCAACAAATAAATCAAGCGCAAATGGATCGTTGGAATATAGTTTCTTCTCTAAATTATCTGAGTTTAGAAAAAGAAATGGAAATAATTATAGCTAAAAACAAAAACTATAATAATTCTAAAGGTAAAGAAAAAATTTCGAACATGATCAAAGTAGCTTCACTAACAAGAAAAGGTTTTATAGCTGGAGATATTTCTACTGTGATGTCACCTAGAACTGTGATTCATTGGGCAGAAAATACTGAGATCTTTAAAGATATAGGTTACGCTTTTAGAGTCACTTTTTTAAATAAATGCGATGATTTGGAAAAAAAAACTATAGCTGAATATTATCAAAGATGTTTTGGTGAAGACTTACCAGAGTCAATGATCAATATTCAAATCTAAATGAAAAAAGAAGACACTTTTAGAGAACAATTGAAGCATATTCTTGCATCAACAATTAGAGCTATTTCAGCAAGTGACTTAAATAAATTAAAAAAAAGTGAAAAAATTTCTAATAAATACGAATTTCTCGATATTGAAAAAAAACTATCAAAAGAAGAATTTATCAATTTAAGAGCGAGGGCAGATACGGAGGCATTAAAGCTGAAGTTTTCTAATGAAAAAATTTTTAAAAATTTTTTACCCAAAAGTACTAATTCTAAAAATCTTTACGAAATTTCAGAAAAAATAAGATATCAATTTTTGGGAGATAAAATGCTCAAAGGTATTTCTAATAATTTAAAATACCATTATGAAAATAAAATACTTAAAAAAAAAATAGATAAAGGTTTCAACAAAAAAGAGGATATAAACGTAACAGAAGCTTTTGAACTTTATATGTTAAAAGAGTTCTTTAACTTAAATTTGAATAAAGACTCACAAAAAATTTTAAGCTTTTGGGAAGATGAATTTAAGAAAAAAATAGGTAAGCACATAAATTATTTAATTGAAAATGTGCAAAACCAAGAGGATTACAATTCAAAATTTTCTGAAATTCTCAAAAAAATCGAATTTTTTGACAACATAGATCAAACTCAAGAAAATGAGAGAGATGAACAGTCAGATAGTAGTGGTGACCAAGACAACAATGAAGAAAATGACAAAAAACAAGATGATAGCAACAGTGAAGAAACTTCAAAATCAATCGAATCTGAATATAACCTTAACGAATTTAGGATGGATGAAGAAATGTCTGATGAAGGTAACGAAGTTGAAGCTTCTGAAACAATTATTCAAAAACAGCATAAAAAAAAAGGAGATAAAGACTATAAAATTTACACAAAAAAATTTGATGAAATAGCAAAAGCTGAAAGTCTAGAAAATGCTGATGAAATAGGTAAATTGAGGAAAAGCCTTGATCATCAATTAATTACATTTCAAGATCTGGTAACAAAATTAGCAAATAAACTTCAAAGAGAATTGCTTGCTAAACAGAATAGATCTTGGGAATTTGATTTGGAAGAAGGTTTATTAGATAGTTCAAAATTGACTAGAATTATTATTGATCCACATAATTCCTTATCATTTAAAAAAGAAAAGAATCTAGATTTTAAGGATACGATTGTTACTTTGTTAATAGATAACTCAGGATCAATGAGAGGGAGACCGATTACTATAGCAGCTTTATGCGCAGATATTTTATCGAGAACGTTAGAAAGATGCTCGGTAAAAGTTGAAATACTAGGTTTCACAACAAGAAATTGGAAGGGTGGTTCTAGCAGAGAAGAATGGAGTCAGTCTGGAAAAATTAAAAATCCTGGTCGTCTCAATGACTTGAGGCACATAATTTATAAATCTGCTGATGTACAATGGAGACAGGCAAAAAAAAATCTTGGTCTGATGTTAAAAGAAGGACTTCTAAAAGAAAACATCGACGGGGAAGCCATTTTTTGGGCTTATAATAGATTAAATAAAAGAAGAGAAGAAAGAAAGATTTTAATGGTAATCTCAGATGGAGCACCTGTCGATGACTCGACTTTATCAGTGAACTCGGGAGATTTTTTGGAGAAACACTTAAAAAAAATTGTACAATTTATTGAAAACAAAACGGAAATAGAGATTTTAGCGATCGGGATTGGTCACGATGTTTCTAGATATTACAAAAAGGCAATAAAAATTTCTGATGTAAATGAACTTGGCGATGTAATGATCGGTCAGCTAAGCGGTCTATTTAAAAATAAAAAAAAATTGAATTAAATTTTTTTCAAGTCAGAATTTTTCCACACTATTCTTACTTCAGCACCACCATTATTAGATGAATTTCTGAAAGAAATTTTTGCATAGTTTTTTTCGAGAAGAGTTTTGCCTATAAAAATTCCAAGTCCCAGACCTTTCATATCTTTATTTTTAGATTTCAAAGACTTGATATAAGGTTGTCCTAGTCTATTAATTATGTCATCTGGATAACCTTTTCCATCATCATTAATAATTATTGATGTTAAATTATTATCGATATCTAGCTTAATAAAAATATTTTTTTTTGCAAATTTATTTGCATTTCCAACAAAATTTCTAATTCCGTAAACTAATTCAATAGATTTCTTTATTTTTTTTTGCTTATTATTTTTAGTTACAGTTAGATTGAATTTTTTATTAGATATTTGCTCAAAAGATTTAATAATTTCAATAAGATATTCATTAATTGTTAAATCTCGTTCCAGAAAATCGTCATCGATAGTTGGATTTAAGGTCAGTTTTTTAACGATTTCACCGCACCTTTTTACTTGACTAACTAGTAAGTCTATATCCTTTTTAGTATCTTGATCATTTTTATACTGTTTCAACAAGTCTTTGGAAATAATTCTAATTGTTGATAAGGGTGTATTTAATGAATGTGCTGCTGCAGCTGCTTGACTACCTAAGGATAAAAGTTCGTGCTCTTTTGCCATTATTTCTTGCATTTTGTCAATAGCCTCTTTTCTTAACCTATTCTCTTTTCCTAGTTCCGTTGCAAAATAACTGAAAAAAACTAAAGCTATTAATAAAGATATTGGAAAAGCATAAAAATAATATTCACTTACATGAAAGTGGATATCTATGGGATATGGTAAATTTTCGTGGAAAAAAGTTAATATAATTAAAGAAAAAACTGTAACTAATACTATTGCTATATTTGTTTTTTGCTCCAAGTAAATTGAAGAAAATATACTAGGAATTAAAATAAAAATTGCAAAAGGATTTACAATTCCTCCAGTAAGATAAATTAATACACTTAATTGGAAAATATCAATACATAAAAAAATAAACGATGTTCTATTAGTAACCTGATTTCTTTGATAAAAGTAAATTAACCAAAGATTTGTTATTATGCCTAAAAATACTACTAAATTTGTTTCTAAAAAAGGAAATTTAAAATCAAAAATAAATTTTACCCAATAAATTGTAATTATTTGGCCTATAATACCTATCCACCTTAAATTTACATAAGTTGACTTATTTAAAGATGAATATTTAGAAGTTTCAAGAAACTTCATTTTTAAATATCGAGATTACTGACATTTATTGCGTTCGATACAATAAAATCTTTTCTTAATGAAACATCATTTCCCATCAGGGTATGAATAATCTTTTGATCTTTCTTGATGTCATTTGAATACTGTACCTTTAATAAATTTCTTGTTTCTGGGTTAAGGGTCGTATTCCATAACTCGTCGGGGTTCATCTCTCCAAGACCTTTAAATCTTTGAATATTAATTTTTGATTTTTCTTCCTCAAATTTTTTGAAATATTCTTTTGAACCTTTCTTTAATTTTTTTAAGTCTTTAGATTCGCTCATTAAGAACTTTTCAAGTTCATTCTCATCTTTAATATATTTTGTTTTAGCTCCTTTACTAATTTTAAAAAGAGGTGGTTGAGCTAAGAAGATATGACCATTTGAAATTAATTTATTGAAAGGGCTGTTATTAAAAAAGGTTAATAATAAAGCTCTAATGTGAGAGCCATCAACATCAGCATCAGTCATAATTATTATTTTTCCATATCTCAAATCTTTAAGGTCTATTTCATCATTTTTAGGATCTAATCCAAGAGCATTTATTAAAGTTACAATTTCATTAGATGAAATCATTTTAGATAAAGTTTTTGTTTTAATTTCATTTGAGTTACCATTGGATTTATTTTTAGAATTTTTTAAATCAACATAGGTGTTTAAAATTTTTCCTCTTAAAGGTAATACTGCCTGATATTCTCTATTTCTTCCCTGTTTTGCAGAACCTCCAGCAGAGTCTCCTTCCACTATAAAAAGCTCTGTTCCCTCTTGTTTAGAGATTTGACAATCTGCTAATTTTCCTGGTAGACCAGTTAATTCTAAAGCTCCTTTTCTTCTAACATTTTCTCTTGCTTTTCTTGCAACATCTCTGGCAAGAGCTGCTTGAATTATTTTCGATAAAATTATTTTTGATATAGATGGATTTTGATCAAACCAGATAGATAATTTTTCGTTTGAAACATTTTCAACAATCATTCTTATTTCAGATGAAACTAATTTATCTTTTGTTTGAGAAGAAAATTTTGGATCAGGCATTTTTATCGATAATACACACGAAAGACCCTCTTTTATATCATCTCCAGAAATACTTAACTTATTTTTTTTTAAAAGATTATGTTCGTTGGCGTATTTGTTTACAACACGTGTTAGAGCACTTCTAAAACCTAATAAGTGAGTACCACCATCTTTTTGATAAATATTATTTGTATATGGATAAATATCTTCGCTGTACCCTGCGTTCCATTTCAGAGAACATTCTACCTCAACATTATGGGCTTTACCTTCAAAAAAAATCGGATTTTTAAATAAATTATTTCCACTTTTATTTTTAAGGCTATCTCTTTTTTGATCAAGAAAATCTACAAATTCCTTTATTCCTCCTTCAAATTTAAACTCTGTTAATTTTGGTTTCTTCTGTAAATTGTCATATATCTTAATTTTTATTCCCTTGTTAAGAAATGCTAACTCTCGCATTTTTTTAATGATCGTCGAGGCACTAAATTTTGTTGAAGAAAAAACTTCTTTTGAAGGAAAAAAATTAATTTTTGTACCGGTATTTTTTGATTTCCCAATTATTTTTAAAGGAGCTTTTGCTTCTCCATCCCTAAATTCTATGAAATATTTTTTATCATCTCTCGAAATTTCTAATGTAAGTTTTTCAGATAAAGCGTTAACTACTGAGACACCCACACCATGTAAGCCCCCTGAAACTTTATAAGAATCATGGTCAAATTTACCTCCAGCATGTAATTGGGTCATTATAACTTCTGCTGCAGATTTTTTTTCTGTTTTATGTAAATCTGTTGGTATACCTCTGCCGTCATCTTCCACAGTTATACTGCCATCAGAATTTACGTTTATCTCTATATTTTTACAAAATCCTGCAAGAGCCTCGTCTATAGAATTATCTACAACTTCATAAACCATGTGATGTAAACCGGTTCCATCATCGGTATCTCCGATATACATACCTGGTCTTTTTCTAACAGCTTCAAGACCTTTTAATACTTTAATTGAGTCTGCTTTGTAACTTAAATTTTTGTTTTTTGTCATTTATAATTTTTTTAAGGAATTTATTTATAGCATTTTTTGAATGGTAAATAAAATGTCCACTAGGCAAGACCTTAAATTAAGATTGTCTACCAATGCATTTAACCGACTATGAATTTTTTTTTGTTAATTTGATAGTTTTGGGAGAAACTAGCCTTTTTTGAATGAAAATTCTTAAACCGACCTAAAGAAATACTTATAGGACTAATTTCTTATGGATAAAATTATGTTTTTAGCATATTCATTCATTGTATTACAATTTTGGTTTGTATCACATCCTACAGTCAAAGTTGCAAAACCAGGCCTAACTTGAAATTGATATTGAATTAAATAATTGTTTAGTCCGTCATGTATTAAATAAATTACAGGACTAAACTTTGGAGAAAACTCATTTGTAAATTTACATTCATATTGCTTAATTTTTTTTTTAAATAATTTTGAATACTCTTGTTGATATAATGGACACAAATTTTTCAAGCCAATTGAATTAATATCATTAATATCGCCCTCTTGAATATTCAAATTTATGCTATTGTAAGTTGGGTCCAAATTTTTAGGGAAAAAATACTCTACATTCATATTTGTTTTAGATATGCCTGCCATTAAGTCATTTAACGCATTTTTATCAATTTCTGTTCCCTCATAAGCTTCTAGCAAATCATCTAAGTTTAAATCTTGGACTGCTGCAAGGCTGTCTGGTATATTATAATAGAAACCAAATCTTGATCTTATTTCTTTAGCTAACACATAACTCGTAAGATTTAAAAAAATTAAGAAGATAATTAAATTTTTATACATTTAAAATTGAAAATGTTGATCTATTTATTTATTAATAAGTTTAACTTAAATTCAGATATTATAAAGCATTTAATAATTGGCGGAGAGAGTGGGATTCGAACCCACGATACAGTTTCCCGTATACACACTTTCCAAGCGTGCGCCTTAAACCACTCGGCCACCTCTCCGATAATAGATTTAATATTTTTTGTGTGAAATGAAATAATTTTTCAATTTTCCATAAATTAATAATTTTATTTTTTTGAATATATTATATTTAAATTTTTTATTATTAGTTCCTATATAACCTTCAATTATTGGTAAAACTGGTATTTGAATTAATTTATATCCATCACTCATTGCGCTTAATAAAGCTTTGGATAAACAATGCTCAAAAAAAATATTTTTACTATCATTAACATTTTTTGTATGCGGCACGACATAATCTTTGAAGAAAATTTTTGGTGCAGATATAAAGAAACTATCTATAAAGCTAAGATTATCTTTTGTATAAACATTAATTGAATTTGTATCCTTTTTACAAGATGAGAAAATTTTATCAAAATTTTTTATTACATATCTTCCAGAAATTTTAAATATAATATCAGTATCTTTTAAAATATTTGATTTAAGAATTGTCTCTTTAATACATAAATGTTCACCATATCCTTTACCAAGCTTATTTGAAAAAGTATCATTCAAATTTAATGAGATGATTTCAATATTTTTATCATTAAATATTTTTTTCTTATTTTCAAATTTTTCTAAGTTATAACCAGAATTTTCAATAAAAATTATATTTTTAACCTGAGTATTTTTACACCAAAAATCAAATGCTATTAAATAATCATTTAATCTTTGTTCTGCCGATTTTCTCTCAACTAAAATCATATTTTTTGGGTCGATTGTTGCTGTGAGTATTATTGCTGTTTTCATTTTTAATAATTCAGTTCTTAATCCAATCCTTGTAGTCTTGCTTATTTTCTAAAATGAATTTTGGAAAACTTTCATCAATATCATTTACAATGAATTTGTCATCTCTTCCAATTATATCATCACCAGCATTAACTCTTTTCTCAATCTCATCCAAATTTAGAAATTTTTTGTCAATTTTTTGATTAAAATGAAACATATCGTTGGTTTCGCACAAATTTTCATATTTATAGAGTAAATCTCTTGGAGATTTGAGATTGCAAAAATGCCAACCACCATCTTCTATAATATTATTTAATCTTAATTTATCCAATCTCCAAAATGGCCTTTTTTTAAATTTCAAGTCTCTTAACCATTGTGGTTTTTTAAGATATTTGAATAAACATACCCTGGTGCCCAACCAAAAGGGATTTTTTTGACTTCTTAAATTTAGTTTATAATAAAAATGTTTTTGTTTAAAAGCAGCAAATCGCATTCTGGGATTAAACTTTTTAATAGCTTGAGGGCTTGGTATCTCATCTAAATCTGAAATCAAAATAATATCTTCGGGCTTTAATCCAACAAGTCCTCTAGAAATTGCATTTCTTTGGAAATTTTCTCTTAAATATGGATCCTCGCCATCTGGAAGATCTGTTACAGGAATGTAGATTATTTTATTTTTAAATTTTTTAAATTTATCGATATTAAATCTTAATTTTTTTGGATTATTTTGCCAAGTTTTATTTCCTTCAACAATTACGAAAAAGTCAACAACATCATTTAAAATGTTAAGTCTTAAGTCTAAAAGTAAATCTTCGTCCCAATATGAAAAACAATCATAAATCATTTATTTCTCTTTATTAATCTTTAAAACTCCAATAAATGCCTCTTGAGGAATTTCAACCTTTCCAAACTGTTTTGCTCTTGCTTTGCCTTTTTTTTGTTTGTCTAAAAGTTTACGTTTTCTATCTAAAGCACCTCCTCCATGAATTTTAGTTAGAACATCTTTTTTATATCCTTTGATTGTTTCTCTTGCAATTATTTTACCTCCAATGGCAGCTTGAATAGGTATCATAAAATTATGTCTTGGTATTAAATCTTTTAATTTTTCACACACTTCTCTTCCAATTGATTGCGCAAAATCTTTATGCACCATCATTGCTAAAGCATCAACGGGTTCGGTATTTACTAAAATTCCTAATTTAACAAGTTCCCCCTCTTTATAACCAATCATATCATAATCGAAACTTGCATAGCCGCTAGTCATTGATTTTAATCTATCATTAAAATCAAAAACTACCTCGTTTAATGGTATTTCATAGTTTAAAACAGCTCGATTGCCTGAGTAACTTAAATTTTTTTGAATTCCTCTTTTGTCCTGACAAAGTTTAATTATAGACCCTAGATATTGGTCAGGGGTGATAATTGTTGCTTTAATCCATGGTTCTTCAATGTATTTAATCAGTGTTTGATCTGGAAGGTTAGATGGATTTTGTAAATTTAAAATTTTATTATTGTCTAAATGAACTTTATAAACTACTCCTGGAGTGGTTGTTAAAAGATTAATGTCAAATTCTCTTTCTAGTCTCTCAGTAATAATTTCTAAATGTAACAACCCTAAAAATCCACAACGAAAGCCTAATCCTAATGCAGAAGAAGATTCTGCTTCATATGAAAAACTAGAATCGTTTAATTTTAATTTTGCAAGACCGTCCTTTAATTTTTGGTATTCAGAACTATCTACAGGAAATAATCCACAAAAAACAACTGGTTTGCTTGGCTTGAATCCCGGTAGAGCTTTTATCAAAGGTTTTGTTGCGTCGCAAATTGTATCTCCAACTTTAGTGTCAGATAAATTTTTAATTCCAGTAATTATAAATCCTATCTCTCCAGAACTTAATTCAGCTATATCTTTAGGCTTAGGTGTAAATACACCAACTTTTTCTATAAGATATTCTTGGTCTGTTGACATCATTTTTATTTTCATATTTTTTTTTATTTTACCATCTATAACTCTAACAAGTATTATCACTCCTAAATATGAGTCATACCAGCTATCAACTAACAAACATTTTAGATCTTTTTCTTTATTTCCTTTTGGAGGAGGCAATTTTAAAATTATTTGCTCTAATATATCGTTTATCCCCTCACCTGTTTTTCCAGAGCAAGGAATTGCAGAAGATGTGTCAATTCCAATTACTTCTTCTATTTGAGTTTTGGTTCTGTCAATATCTGAAGCCGGTAAATCAATCTTGTTAAGAACTGGAATAATTTCATGATTTATATCAATTGCCTGATAGACGTTTGCTAAAGTTTGAGCCTCTACACCTTGCGTACTATCAACTATCAAAATTGAACCCTCGCAAGCATATAAAGATCTGCTGACCTCATAACTAAAATCAACATGGCCTGGTGTATCAATAATGTTTAAAATATAATCTTTTCCGTCTTTTGACTTAAAATTCAATTTTACAGTTTGAGCTTTAATTGTTATTCCCCTTTCCCTTTCTATTTCCATTGAGTCTAAAACTTGTTCTTTCATCTCTCTTTCAGAAAGTCCACCACACTTATGAATTATTCTATCCGCAATAGTAGATTTGCCGTGATCTATGTGAGCAATTATAGAAAAATTTCTGATATTATCTAAAGATGACATTTAAGATCTTAATTTTGCATCTGTTGTTTTTTCTACAGAACTAATTATTTTCTTCGAAATTTCTGATAGATCATTTTCATTTAATGTTTTGTTGTCGGATTGTATAGTAACTTTAAGAGCTATTGATTTTTTATCAGATGGAATATTTTCACCTTCATAAACATCAAATATTTTTATTTCTTTAATTAAGTAATGATCTGCATTTTTAATTGCATCAATCAAATCTTGAGCTTTGGTATTTTTGTTAACCAAAAATGCAAAATCCCTTTGTGATTTTTGAAAATCAGAGAAACTATAACTTTTTTTTATTTTTTTATTTTTGTTTTTATATTCAACCAAATTTTCTAAAAATATTTCAAATCCAAAAGTTTTAGTAATTATTTTCGGATTTAGTTGCCCAAAATATCCGAAAATACAATTTCTATTTTTTGAGTTTATTGAACCCGAAATGCCAGGATGATAATAAGATGGAGATGAAGTTTCAATTTTCATTTCTTCTCTATCAATACCAAGTTCAATTAAGGTTTGAACTAAATCCTTTTTAATATGAAAAACGTCAATTAATTCTTTTTTTTCTGAAAAATTCTCTTCCTCAATATGTTGTTTTTTTACTCCGCAGATCGTCGTAATTTGTTGGCCAGGATTTTTTCCGAAGAAAGTTGGTCCTATTTCAAATAAAGCTTGATCGCCAAAACCCCTATTTAGATTTTTTTCCAAAAAAAAGATTAAATTTGGATATAAGGAGTTCCTCAAAACATTAAGCTCTGAACTTATCGGATTTATAATTTTTATACTTTTTAATTTTTCTTTAAAGTTATTATTCAGTTTCTCGTCTGTAAATGACCAGGTGATAGTTTCAAAATAACCTTTTGAAGCAACTGAACGTTGAGCCAAATGGAAGTGTTTTTGAAAAGTATTAAGTGTAGGTTTTAACCTTTTTTTCTCAGGTTTTACTGAATTAATTTTTTCAAGTCCTATTATTCTTATCACTTCCTCAACTAAATCGATTTCAGCGAATATATCTGGTCTCCAACTGGGAATTTTAACATTGAATAGTTTTCCATTTTTTTTTAACTCAAACCCTAATTTTGATAAAATATTTATTATATCTTTCGTATTAATTTTAATACCTGTAGTTTTTGTAATCAAATTTGGATCAAATTTAAGTTGCTTAGTTTGATGCTTTGTAATTTCTTGAACATCAAAATTGGATACTTTCCCACCACAAATTTTTAAAATTAGATCAACGGCAACCTCAAGACCAGTTTTAACAGATTTTGGATCAATTCCTCTTTCGAATCTAAATTTTGCATCACTATTAATTTCTAATTTTTTTCCTGTTTTCCTTGTTATTGATGGATTAAAATAAGCAGACTCAATTAACAAATTCTTTGTGCCCATCTCCGTTGCAGATCTTGTGCCACCAATTATTCCTCCCAGGCCCAAAATACCTTCATCATCTGAAATCACACACATGTTTTCATCTAATTTATATGTTTTATTGTCCAGCGCTTGAAATATTTCGCCTTTTTTTGAGTTTCTTACTGAGATTTTATTCTTAATTTTATTTAGATCATATGCATGAAGTGGTCTATTTAGATCGAACATCACATAATTTGTAATGTCAACAACTGCTGAAATAGGTCTTAAACCAAGTGCTAAAAGTTTATTTTTCAACCATCCAGGACTTTCAGTATTTTTTATATTTTTAATAATACAACTTCCAAAAATTGTACACGCTTGTTTTTTTTCTTTTGCTATTTTAATTTTTAAGTCATGCTTAAAAGACTTTTTAATTTTATTTAATTTTATTTTTTTTAGTTGTCCAAAATTACTTGCGGATAGGTCTCTTGCGATACCTCTTACCCCTAAACAATCAGGCCTATTTGGAGTTATTGACAATTCGATAACATTATTATTACTACTATTAAAATAAGATTTTCCAATTTTAGATTTAAATTTGTTATTAAGAACTATAATTCCTTTATCTTCTTCAGAAATATTAAGTTCTGACTCTGAGCAAAGCATTCCAAATGAAGTTTCCCCCCTGATCTTAGTAACCTCTAACTTAATACCATTTTTTGGTATAATTGTGCCTGGTCGGGCATAAATTGTTAAAAGGCCCTCCTTGGCATTTTGAGCTCCACAGACAACTTTAACAACTTTTTTTTTACCTATATCAACATCACATATTTTGAGCTTGTCTGCATTTGGATGTTTTGAGGATTTAATTATTTTTGCAACTATAAAATTACCAAGCTCATTATTAGTTGGATCTACTTTTTCAACTTCCAAACCAATGTTATTAAGTTTATCAATTATTTGTTTTTCGCTCTTTGAGGTCTCAAGATGTATATCTAGCCAGTCTTTTGTTATTTTCATTTACTCAAACCTCTATAGTTGGTTGGTACATCAAGAGGATCAAAACCATAATGATTTAACCATCTATAATCGCATTCAAAAAATGACCTAAGATCATTTATACCATACTTGAGCATTGCTAGCCTATCTATACCAATCCCAAAAGCAAAACCTTGATATTTCTTTGGATCAACCTTACAATTTTTTAGAACGTTCGGATGAACCATGCCGCAACCTAAAATTTCAAGCCATTTATCCCCTTCACCTATCACTATTTTATTATTTTCTAATTTATATCCTATATCAACCTCTGCCGAAGGTTCGGTGAATGGAAAATGGCTCGGTCTAAATCTCATCTTTATTTTTTTAGTTTCAAAAAATTCTTTAATAAAATAATCAAGACAACCTTTTAGATGACCCATGTTAATATCTTTGTCAATATGAAGTCCTTCTAATTGGTGAAACATTGGTGTGTGAGTTTGATCGCTATCACTCCTATAAGTTCGACCTGGCGCGATTATCTTAAAAGGTGGTTTTCCTTTTATCATAGTACGAACTTGAACTGGAGAGGTATGGGTTCTTAGTAATATTTTCATATTCTCATCAAGATAAAATGTGTCATGCATATCTTTAGCTGGATGATCTTCTGGGGTATTTAAAGCAGTAAAATTATTATATTCATCTTCAACATCTGGACCTTCCTCAACACTAAACCCTAACTCTGAGAAGATACTTGATATCTCATCTATTACTTGTGATACTGGGTGAACTTTTCCGATTTTAAATTCTTTCTCAGGAAGTGTAATATCTACTTTTTCTTTCTTTATTTTTTCATCAAGATCCTTGTTCAAAATTTCAGAGGCTTTAAGCCTCAAACTTTCAAGTAATTCTTGTTTGACTTTATTTATACTTGATGCAAAGTTTTTTTTATCTTCTTGTGATAAAGAAGCTAATTTTTTAAATTGTGAGTTTATAAATCCATTTTTACTGAAAATTTCAGTTCTAATAGATTCTATATCTTTAGAGTTGTGACTGCTACTCAATCTTTTTTTGAATTCTAAATATTTTTTTTCAAAATCGGACATTATTACAGATTATTTGTTAAACTCAGAAAAACAATAGTGAAGATTAGTTAAGTGCTGACTGGGCTTTTTTTACTATAGTTTTAAAAGCCTCCGGATTATCGTAGGCAATTTCGGCAAGAACTTTTCTGTCTATTTTTATACCTGACTTATTAAGACCGTTCATTAGTCTTGAATATGTAATTCCTTCTTCTCTAGCTCCAGCATTTATTCTCTGAATCCACAAAGACTTAATATCTCTTTTTTTATTTCTTCTATCCCTGTAAGCGTATTGCATTGCCTTTTCCATTGCTTGTCTTGCAACTCTAATTGTATTTTTTCTTCTTCCCCATTGACCTTTTACAAATTTAAAAACTTTTTTATGCTTAGCTTTACTTGTAACACCTCTTTTTACTCTAGCCATATTATCCTCTCAAATTGTAAGGCATATACGATTTAACTATTTTGCTATCTTGTTTTGACATAATAGTTGTGCCTCTTTGTTTTCTAATCTGTGAATTTGATCTTTTAATCATACCATGACGTTTATTAGCTTGGGACATCACAACCTTTCCCCTTGCTGATATTTTAAATCTTTTTTTTGCTGAACTTTTAGTTTTTAATTTCGGCATGAAAGCGTTATACAAATAATGTATAGAATTTCAAGAATAATTACTTAAATTGGCTGAATTACCATAATCATTTGTTTCCCATCAAATTTTGGTTGTAATTCAACTTTTCCAATTTCCTTCATATCTTCTTTAATTTTATTCATAATATCAGTTCCAAGATGAGAATGTTGTAACTCTCTACCTTTAAATTTAATTGTGAATTTTACTTTATCACCTTTGATAATAAATTTTTGTGCATTTTTTATCTTAAATTGATAATCGTGTGTTTCAGTAACTGGTCTTAATTTAATTTCCTTTATTTCTATTTTTTTTTGTTTTTTTTTAGCTTTGTTTGCTTTTTTTTGAGCATCATATTTAAACTTTCCCATGTCTATTATTTTACACACTGGGGGTTTTGCATTTGGAGCAATTTCTATTAGGTCGAGATCCTGCTCTTTAGCCATTGATATTGCCTCATTAGTTTTTAAAATTCCAAGGTTTTCTCCATTACTAGATATAACCTGAACTTCCGGAGAATTTATTCTATTGTTAGATCTCGGGCCTCTGTCTTTATTTCTTCTTTGGAAATAGTTTTGTTTATAATCTGCCACTTAGTTTTTTGGAAATTGATTTTGTTTCGAGCACTCTTTTAAAAAGGAGTTTAATTTCATAGTGTCTTGTTTTTCATTTCCTAATCTTCTAATAGTTACACTATCACTGTCAACTTCTTTTTTTCCACATATAAGCAGAATTGGTATTTTTGATAATGAATGATCCCTTATTTTGTAATTTAAGTTATGATTTTTTAGATCTACTTCACTTAAAATACCTTCATTTAAAAGTTTTTGATTAACCTCTTTCGCATATTTATCAAATTCGTCTGAAACAGGTATGATCATTACTTGTCTTGGGGATAACCAAAAAGGTAATTTACCAGCGTAATTTTCTAGAAGTATTCCTATAAATCTTTCTAAGGAACCAAATAAAGCTCTATGGAGCATGACCGGTACTTTTTTGGAACCGTCCTTAGCTACGTATGAAGCTCCAAGTCTGCCTGGTAAATTAAAATCAACTTGTAAAGTTCCACACTGCCAATCCCTACCAATTGCATCTCTTAAAACAAATTCAATTTTAGGTCCATAAAAAGCTCCCTCACCTTTGTTAATAGAATATTCTAATTTTGTTTCCCTAACAGCTTTAAGCAAAGCGGTTTCGGCTTTATCCCAAATTTCATCTGAACCTACTCTTACATCAGGTCTGTCTGAATATTTCAAAATAACCTTTTCAAACCCCAAATCTTTATATATTTTTAAAATTAAGTCAGTCACAACCAGCGACTCCTCCGTAATTTGGTCTTCGGTACAAAAAATGTGCGCATCATCCTGAGTAAATGCCCTCACTCTCATCAATCCATGTAAAGCACCAGAAGGTTCATACCTATGAACTTTTCCAAACTCTGATAATTTAAGCGGTAAATCTCTATAACTTTTTAAGCCTTGTTTAAAAACTTCAACACATCCAGGACAATTCATTGGTTTTATAGCAAAAATTTTTTCGTCTGGAGTTTCGGATGTATACATATGTTCTTTAAATTTTTCCCAATGGCCAGACTTTTCCCAAAGTGAACGATCCAAAACTTCTGGAGTATTTATCTCTTTATATCCTGCATTTTTTTGCTTTGACCTCATATAATAAATTAATTTCTGGAATAAATTCCAACCAGATTCATGCCAAAAAACAGTACCTGGACTTTCTTCCCTGAAGTGGAACAAGTTCATTTCTTTCCCCAATTTTCTATGATCTCTTTTTTCTGCTTCCTCAAGTCTTTTCAAATAAATGTCTAGTTCTTTTTGAGAGGACCATGAAGTTCCATAAATTCTTTGGAGCATTTCATTATTTGAATCTCCTCGCCAATAGGCACCTGCGACTTTTGTTAATTTAAAAAATTTCCCTATTTTTCCTGTTGATGAAAGGTGAGGACCCCTACATAGATCGTGCCATTTACCATGAAAATAAATTGAAATTTCCTCTTCTTTAGGAATTTGTTTAATTATTTCAGACTTATATTTTTCTCCTATTTTTTCAAAATGTTGAATTGCTTTATCTCTATCCCAAACTTCTCTTGTAGTTGGTTCATCTCTACCAACTATCTCGAGCATTTTCTTTTCAATTTTTAATAGATCGTTTTCTGTAAAAGGTTCTTTTCTTGAAAAATCATAATAAAAACCATTTTCTATAACCGGCCCTATCGTGACCTGAGTGCCTTGAAATAATTCTTGGACGGCCATCGCTAAAATATGAGCCGTATCATGTCTGATAGTTTCCATTCCTTCTTTATCTTTAGATGTAAATATTTTTATTTTACAATCTTTTTTTATCTTAAAATTTAAATCTTTTAATTCCCCATCAATGCTCATGACCAAAGCTTGTTTAGCAAGAGACTTGCTTATATTTTGTGCTACTTCAAATCCAGTTATATTATCTTTAAATTTCAATTTTTTTCCATCTGGCAAAATAATATCTGGCATTTAATTAATAAGTTTTTTATATTCTGAATAAGTTGTTAAACACATTTTTTCAACATTAAATTTTTTAATCACATTCTTTCTACCCTCTGAACCCATTAATTTCAACGTAAGCTCATCTAATTTTAAAGCTTCTAACAATTTTTCTGCTAAAGCATTTGGTTTATCAAATTCATACATTAAACCTGATTTATTATCTATTATAGTTTCTATAGAGCCTCCTAAATTGCTTGCAATAATTGGCTTCTCCATAGCTTGAGCCTCAACGCTTACTCTACCAAAAGCTTCTGGTTCTATAGATGAAGAAACAACGATGTCAGAAACCTTGTATGCAAGAGGCATCAATTTACAATGCTCTATAAATTTTATTTGATTATTAAGTCTATGTTGCTCTGTCAGTCTTAGTAGTTTCTTTTTATATACTTTTCTTCCCTGATCATCTCCAAGTATAACAGCGTAAAAATCTCCACCAAAATTTTTTTTTACTATGCTTAATGCTTCAATAAAAACTTCCTGCCCCTTCCAGTGTGTCAAACGACCTGGTAACAAAATAATTTTTTTATCTCTGCTGATTTCCCATGATTTAATTAATTTCTCGCAGTCTTTATCAGAAATTGATTTCGGATCAAAATATTCTGTATTTATTCCTCTAAAAACTACTAGAAATCTTTGTTTTGAAAGATTTATAAATTTTGAATAGTTTTCGTTAATGTGAGAAAAAATAAAATTGGATCCAGCAATAACCAAATCAGATTTTACCATGATTGAATTATAGAATTTTTTTAGTCCGTTTTTGAAATTGTATGTACCATGAAAAGTTGTTACAAACTTTCTTTTAGTTATTTTTGTTGATAACAAACAAGACCATGCCGGTGCTCTACTTCTAGCATGTATTATATTTATATTATAGATAAGAATTATAAAAATAATTGCTAGAGAATTAAAAAGCATTAAAAGAGGGTTTTTTGAATGTACTGGAAGTTTAATAATTTTTACTTTTTTTTTATCTACGTATTTCAGTAGCTCCCCTCCACTTGTGATTATGAAAGATTCACATTTTTTTTCAGCTAAAAAATGAGCAAGATCATAACATCCTATTTCTGCGCCTCCGTATCCCAATTTTGGTATAACTTGTAATACTTTTAATTTCGATGTCATTTAATATTAATTTATATTATCTTTAACTATAAATACAGCATGAAGAAATTTAAATATGTAAAAATATCTAAGAATAAGAAAATTAGAATTATATACAATTTTAATAAATCTAATTTATTTATTGTTTTTTTACATGGTCTTAAATCGGATTTAACTGGAAAAAAACCGAACTGTTTTCTTGATTTTTGTAAAAAGAGAAAAATCAATTTTTTAGCTTTAGAATACTCTGGGCATGGTAAATCTTATGGTAAATTTGAAGAAGGAAATATATCAACTTGGTCTAAAAATACTAAATTTATAATAAATAAATTTATAAAAAAAAAAAATTTTTTGATAATTGGGTCGAGTATGGGATCTTGGATTGGACTAAATATGTTTAAACATTTTAATAAACAAATTAAAGGGTTTATTGGAATTGGATCTGCGCCCGAATTTACACAAAAGTTAATGTGGAATAAATTTTCAAGAAATATTAAAAAAAAAATATTGAGAGAAAAATTATATATTTTTAAAAATGATGGGTATGAATATCCAATTACATATCAATTCATAAAAGATGGGAAAAAAAATAAAGTTTTGGATATGAAAATAAAGAGCAGAATATTTGTCTCAGCATTTCATGGTAAAAAAGATAAAGTAGTTCCAGTGATTTATTCAAGGAAATTGCTTAATTTATTTGTAAACGCAAAAAAAAAACTCTTCATATTAAAAAATGGCGATCACAGTTTGTCAAATAAAAAAAATTTAAAATTTATTATTAGAGAATTAAATGATATTATTTTTAATATAATTTAATCCCTCAATGTAACTAGGAAATTTCATTTCATACTCAAAAAACTTTTTGGCTTTGTCATTTTTGATTTTTTTGGAATCCTTGTAAAAATTTTTAAGCATCTCACTTTGTAATTCGTTAACTTGAACTTTTTTAGGAACTTCTTTGCTTAATATTTTTGCTCCATATAATGTAACATCTTTGGAAGACGCAGGTTTATCATCAGATATATTGTAGATTTCACCTGGCTTAAATTTTAAAAAAGATTTAATGATAATATTTGAAATATCTTCTAAATGTATCCTTGAAAAAAAATGATTCTTTTTATCGACTATATAACTGTTGTTATTCATTAGTCTATACAGAACATTATTATTTTGAGAATAAATTCCTGATAGCCGAAATATTTGTAAAGGGACGCCGAACTCAAATAAATTCAACCATTTATTTTCTGCATTGAGTCTTGCCTTTCCGTTTTCAGATGTTGGATTGCAAACAGTTTTTTCGTCAACCCACTTACCATCATGATTCCCATAAACACTTGTTGCTGACAAATAAGTTACCCAGTCAAATTTGGATATTTTAATTTCTTTTAAAAAATATTTAATTACAATATCTTTTCCATTAATCGGTGGCACTGACACTAGTAAGTGATCTGACTGATTTAAAGCTTTTAATAAATTTTTATCATAACTTAATTCATTTAATTCGAAATTTTTACATACTAAATTTTTAATCCTAAATTCATTTGTCGGTTGTCTTGTGGTAACATTAAGAGAAGAAATTAAATTTTTTTCAACAAGTTTATTTGTCAAATGCTTTGCAACTTGACCAAATCCAAAACAAAATAAGTTTATTTTTTTCAACTAACCTACTCGTTTTACTTTTAAATCTTTGCTAATAGGATATTCTAATTTATCTAGCATCTCTCTTGGACAAACTTGATAAAAGTTCTTTAGACTTTCGTCAAAAGTATCTAAAATTTTCTGGGAAGTCTTGGATCCAGTTTCATTAAAGTGTTCTTTAATCATAGTTTTTAAAAAATTTTTCCAATAACTTGTCTCTAATCTTTGCCATATTACAGTCTCAGGATTTACTCTTTTTTCAAATTGGTTATTTAAATCATAAATAAAAGCCATTCCTCCGGTCATTCCAGCTCCAAAATTGTCACCTACATCACCAAGAATTACTATATTTCCCCCTGTCATGTATTCACAACCATTTGAGTCACAGCCCTCAACCACAGAATTTGCACCTGAGTTTCTTACTGCAAATCGTTCACCAGCTTGTCCTGCAGCAAATAATTTCCCAGAAGTTGCACCATATAACACTGTGTTCCCAATAATTGTGTTTTGTTCAGAAATTAAATTACTCTCATCTTGTAATTTAATTACAATTGAGCCTCCAGATAGGCCTTTTCCAACGTAATCATTTGCATCACCACTTAAAGTGAGTTTAAGACCGTTTATTGCAAATGCACCAAATGATTGGCCAGCTGATCCTTTAAAATTTAAATTAATTATATCTTTTGAAACAGAATTTTTAAATTTTTTGTAAAGTAAATACGATATTCTAGTTCCAACTGCCCTATTGGTGTTTGCAATAAAATACTCTTTTGAATGTTTAATTTTTTTTTCAATTAGATTTTCTATTTCTGGCCAAATTTTTTGATCAATTGTATCTGGTACCTCATTAATTTTCTGCTCTTCGCAATATCTTTTATTTAAACCTGGGTCTGCTTGAACAAATAATGGATTGAGATCTAAATCATCAAGATTTGGTGAACCCTTGCTTATTTGTTTTAATAGATCTGTCCTTCCAATTATATCATTTAAAGATTTAAAACCTAGTCCAGCTAATATTTCCCTAACCTCCATAGCTATAAATTTGAAAAGATTTACTACCTTTTCAGGCGTTCCAGCAAACTTTTCTCTTAATTTCTCATCCTGAGTGCAAACTCCAACTGGACAAGTATTAGAGTGACATTGCCTTACCATTATACACCCCATCGCAACAAGGGCTGTGGTTGCAACACCATATTCTTCTGCACCCATCATGGCTGCTACTACGACATCTCTTCCTGTTTTTATTCCTCCATCAGTTCTTAAAGTAACTTTGTGTCTTAAGTTATTTAAAGTAAGGACTTGGTTGGCTTCAGTCAAACCCATTTCCCATGGGATCCCAACATACTTTACACTAGTCTGTGGAGTTGCGCCTGTTCCTCCGTTGTGACCTGAGATTAAAATTATATCAGCTTTTGCTTTTGCAACTCCAGCCGCTATCGTACCTATTCCAGATGACGCAACTAACTTTACTCCAACTCTTGCTTTTGGATTAATCTGCTTAAGATCATAAATTAGTTGAGCTAAATCCTCTATTGAATATATATCGTGATGTGGTGGTGGTGAAATTAGTGTCACTCCAGGGGTTGAATGTCTTAGTCTTGCAATTTCGTTTGTAACTTTAAAACCTGGTAATTGACCTCCCTCACCAGGTTTTGCGCCTTGAGCAATTTTTATTTCTATTTCATTACAATTGTTTAGGTAATCAACTGTAACACCAAATCTAGCTGAAGCTATTTGTTTTACTCTTGAGTTTGCAGTATCGCCATTATTTAGAACCTTAAATCTCTTTGAATCCTCTCCTCCCTCGCCACTACATGACGCCCCCTTAATCCTATTCATTCCAATTGCTAAAGTTTCATGGGCCTCTTTAGATAATGCTCCATGTGACATGCTTCCACTGCCGAATCTTTTTAATATTTGTTCAATTGTCTCAACCTCATCAATATCTATTGGATCCATTGAATTGAAATCAACAAGGTCCCTCAAATTAATCGGTGGTAGTTCATAGATTCCTTTAGCATATTTTTTGTAAATTTCGTAAGAATTGTTTGTAACTGCAGTCTGTAATAAATGTATTAACTTACCCTGATATTGATGTAATTCTCCATTTTTACGATATCTATAAATTCCACCTATCGGTAAAACATTTGAGTTTTCGTTAAACGCCTCATTGTGAATACTCTTTAATTTTTTCTCTAATCCCGTTAAGCCAATTCCTGATATTTTTGATACTACCCCAGGAAAATACTCATTTACTATTGTCCTACTTAAACCTACAGTTTCAAAATTACATCCACCTCTGTAAGAGCTTAACACTGAGATCCCCATTTTTGACATTATTTTTAACAATCCCAAATTTACAGACTTCACATATCTTTCAATACACTCATCATAATTAAATTTTCCAAAAAGTTTTTTTTCAAATCTTTGATACAAGCTGTCCAAAGCTAGATAAGGGTTAATTGTTGTAGCTCCCACTCCTATAAGTGTTGCAAAAGAATGAGTGTCTAGGGCTTCTCCTGTTTGAATATTTAAAGAAACGTATCCCCGTAATTTTAATTTTATTAAATGTGTATTTATTGCACCTACACATAATAACATCGGGATTGGATATCTTTTTTCTGAAACATTTCTGTCTGTTAATACTATCTGGGTACTCCCTTTTCTAACCGAAACCTCTACAAGCATCTTTAATCTATTTAGAGAATTTTCAAGACTCTCATCTGTCGAAAAAGTGCAATCAATTATTTCACTATTATTTTTAAAGTAATTAATAAATTTATCGAATTGTTTGTTTGTTAGAACAGGACTATTTAAAACATATATATTTTCTTTAGTTAAAGTATTAAAATCTAAAATATTTCCTAAATTTCCAAATCTAGTTTTTAAACTCATAACTTTATTTTCTCTAAGAGAGTCTATAGGCGGATTAGTAACTTGACTAAAATTTTGTCTAAAGAAATGGTAGAGAGGTCTGTAGCGATCAGATAGCACAGCTAGAGGTGTGTCATCCCCCATTGAACCAGTTGCTTCTTTTGCATCTTCTGCCATAGGATGCAATATCAACTCAAGGTCTTCAATACTGTATCCAAAGGCATGCTGTAATTGTCTTAACCTTGTTCCTGAAAAAATGTTTTTCTCATTTTTAATTGGAAACTTTTTATCTAAATCTATAATTTGATTATTAAAATGTTTATATTCTTGGGCTATAAAATTTTTTATCTCTTTATTGCTATATAATTTTCCCTTTTTTAATCTCACTCCTAAAATTTCACCAGGTCCTAATCTTCCTTTACTTGCAATATTTTTTTCGTTTATTTTAATCATTCCAGTCTCTGACCCAGCAAACAGAAGGTTGTCTTTTGTGATGGTATATCTCATTGGTCTTAATCCATTTCTGTCTGTCGCAACAATTACCCATTCATTGTCTGTTGCAGCTATTGCTGCAGGGCCGTCCCAGGGTTCCATTGTGCTATTTAAAAAGTTAAATAACTGCTGATGATCTTTTGGCAAAATTTTACTTTTTTTTGACCATGCGTCAGGTATTAACATTAATTTTGCAAGAGGTGCTGGCTGACCTGAAATATTTAATAATTCAAAAACATTGTCTAAAGAAGCTGAGTCAGAATTACCATTTGGAATAACAGGTTTTAAATTTTCAATATCCTCGAAGACTGGGCTTGACATTTCTTGCTCATGAACCTTCATCCAGTTAATATTACCTTTTAATGTATTAATTTCCCCATTATGTGCCAAAGCCCTAAATGGTTGAGCTAAATCCCAACTTGGAGCAGTATTCGTTGAAAATCTTTGATGAAAAATTGCAAACCTTGACTCAAATCTTTCATCTTTTAAATCTAAGTAAAAATCTGACAGCGACTCTGCCAAAAACATACCTTTATAAATTATTGACCTTGAACTAAATGAGCAAATATAAAAACCATTTATCTGATTAGCTAAAATTTTTTTTTCTATTTTTCTTCTTACCTCATAAAGTTTTATTTCTAATTTTTTTTGATCGTCTATTTCAGATGAATACCTAAAGAGTATTTGTGTTATTTCTGGTCGAGTAAATTCAGCTTTTTCCCCTAATATTTTTGGGTTTACTGGTACCTGCCGCCAACCATAAATGAAAAAACTACTTTTTGTTAGTTCACTTTCAACGATTGTCCTACAGAGTTCTTGCTGGTTAAAATTATTTCTTGGAAGAAAAATCATTCCAACACAAATATTGCTATCATTATGTTTGTGTCCAGTAACTTCAATTTTTTCAACAAAAAAGTTTGAAGGTATCTCTATGTGTATACCAGCTCCATCGCCAGTCTTGCCATCAGCATCAATTGCCCCCCTATGCCAAACTGCTTTTAACGCTTCAATTCCATATTCAACAACTTTTCTGGACTTCTTACCGTCAGTTGACGCGACTAATCCTACGCCACACGCATCATGTTCCATGCTTTCATTATAAATATGATTTTCTTTTAAAAGTTTAATATTTTTGTTTCGTATTTTCATTAAGCAACTTTCTGCTCCTTTTTTCTCCTAGATTTTAAAAACTTTTCAATATTTTCTGCTGCATCTCTGCCATCTTTTATAGCCCACACAACTAGAGATGCTCATCTTATGATATCACCAGCAGCGAAAACTCCCGAAATACTTGTCTCCATTGTTTCTAAATTTGCTTTAATGGTTCCCCATCTAGTAACCTTTAATTCATTTTCATTAAAAAGCTCAGGTAAATTTTCTGGATCAAAACCAAGAGATCTGATTACTATATCCGTCTTAAGTTCAAAATCTGCTCCCTCTTTGATTATTGGTTTTCGCCTTCCACTCTCATCAGGTTCTCCTAAAATCATCTTATCCACTTGAACGGCCTGAACATTATTTTTTCCAATAAATTTTTTTGGTGCAGATAACCAAACAAATTCGACTCCCTCCTCTTCAGCATTTGAAACTTCTCTAGCAGAGCCAGGCATATTTTCTTTGTCTCTTCTGTACAAACACTTAACAGATTTTGCGTTTTGTCTAATAGCAGTTCTAACACAATCCATTGCTGTGTCTCCTCCACCAATGACAATTACATCTTTATTTTCAGCATTAAGAGTTCCGTTATCAAACATTTCAACTTTATCTCCAAGACCTTTTTTATTTGAAGCAGTTAAAAAATCCATTGCAGGAAAAATATTTCCTAAATCGTTACCAGGTAAGTCAATCTCTCTTGCCTTGTATACCCCTGTTGCTATCAAAATTGCATCGTGTTTTTTTTTAAGTTCTCTAAGCGTCAAGTCTCTACCTACTTCAAAGTTCAACTTGAATTCTATACCACTTTTCATTAATAGTTTAGTTCTTCTCTCTACAACATGTTTTTCCAGTTTAAAATTTGGTATCCCGTAGATTAGAAGTCCTCCTGCACGATCATAACGATCGTAAACTGTAATTTTAAAACCTTTTTTTCTAAGCTCTTCAGCACATGCAAGCCCTGCTGGACCTGCACCGATAATCCCGATACTTTCATTCAACTCTTTTTTTACTCGAATAGGTTTTACCCATCCTTTTTCCCAAGCATTCTCTGTAATAAATTTTTCTACGGACCCTATTGTTACTGTTCCATGCCCCGACTGCTCTATGACGCAATTTCCTTCACATAATCTATCTTGCGGACATATCCTTCCACATATTTCTGGCATATTGTTAGTGCTTTGTGATAATTGATATGCCTCTTCCAATCTGCCTTCTGCAGTCAATTTTAACCAATCTGGTATATTGTTACTTAACGGGCAATGAACCTGGCAGAATGGGACTCCACATTGAGAACATCTACTAGATTGCTCCTTTGCTTTTTCATTAATAAATTCTTTATAGATTTCATTGAAATCTTCTTTTCTTTTTTTTATTTCTCTTTTAGGTGGGTTTTGTTGACCTATTTTTGTAAACCTAAGCATTTTTTCTTTCATAGCAGTAAGCTTTATATCTTAATAATAGTCTCGATTAAACTAGAAATAGGACATAATTACTTACCTATTATTTTATTTTATCGCTATTTTTAAGCTTTTTCTTTTTTTTGCATGGATGATATGCAGCCAAGTTATTGCTATAATTAACCTATAATAACCCATAAGTATCAAAATATGATTGTTAATTACTCAGAAATTTTTATTTTATCTTTAATTCAGGGTATATCAGAATTTCTACCGGTCAGTTCGTCTGCTCACCTATTCTTAGTATCGCATTTACATAAGTTTGAAAATGAATCACTTTTAATTGATATAAGTTGTCATTTTGGTTCTCTAATTGCAATTTTATTTTACTTTAGAAAAGAGTTCAAAAATATTCAAAAACAAAAAAAAATAATACAATTGGTTGTAATTGGTTCAATACCACTTTTTATAGTAGGTCTAGTTTTGCATCAATCAGGCCAGATAATATTGTTTAGAAATTTAAATGTTATAGCATGGACTACTGGAATATTTGCACTTTTACTTTTTTTTGCCGACAAATTAGAGAGTAGAAGAAGAATTGAAAAAGATATTAACTTAAAAAATATTTTAATAATAGGTTTTTTTCAAATTCTAGCTTTAGTTCCAGGTGTAAGTAGATCTGGAATAATAATTACAGCCGGAAGATTTTTAAAATTTAATAGGTACGAGTCTACCAAGATTTCTTTTTACTTATCAATACCAGCGATAGCAGGCGCAAGTTTTTTAGGTTTCAAGGAGTTGATCAATCAAAATTTAGATTTTAATATCTTGGCTTTTACATCAATCATTTTATCTTTTATTTTTTCATATTTAACAATAAAGTATTTTTTGATTTTCGTAAAAAAGTTTAATCTAAATGTATTTGTATTTTATAGATTAATTCTTTCAATAATCTTGTTTTATTTAATTTACAATTAAACTTTTTTCATTTCAGGTAAAAGTTGGGACAATAAAACTCCCAATAATATAAAAGCACATCCTAAAATATTGTTTAAGTTTAAAATTTGACTTAATAAAAGCCAAGCTGCAATTGTCGCAAAAACACCTTCTAATGAATATATTATTGCCGCTGGTGCAGGACTTATGTTTTTTTGAGCATAAATCTGTAAGACAAAGGCAAAACCTCCAGATAATACTCCAGCATAAAGAATTTCATATTTTTCATTTAAAATATTTTGAAATGATATGCTTTCAATCATCGAGCCAATTATTAGGGAGAAAACTGCAACTATTACCGTCTGAATTAAGCCAACAGTTACTGGCAAATCAAATTTTGTAACTAATTTACCAATAAAAATGATATGTAGACTCCAAAAAAGAGCGCAGGTGACTACTAACAAATCTCCTTTCCTGACTGATGCATCATAAAAATTTGTTAATAGATATCCTCCAATAATACATAAAAGCACAGAGGGCCAAACACTCCAATGAACTTTTTTGCCATAAATTACGAAAAGTATTAAAGGTACCATTGGAACATAAAAAATAGTAAAAAAAGCAGCGTTAGCCACATCAGTAAACAATAAAGCCACTTGTTGAAGAGCAGAGGCTATGAAGAGAAAGAAACCAATGGAAATTGATAGATAAAGAAATTCTTTTTTATTTTTAAAAAATTCTTTCTTAAATTTTTTTTTTTCAAGTAATAAAAAAAAAGGAATTAGAGCTAAAAAACCTACAAAGAAACGAACTCCATTAAATGTATATGGGCCTATCTCATCCATCCCCGTTTCTTGAGCAATAAAAGTTGTGCCCCATATTAAACAACAAAAGAAAGCACTTATTAAAGATAGTTTTTTTGACATAAAAGTTACACAGAAAGTCTATAAGCAAAATTTTTACCAAGATTTTCTTTTATCTCATTACAAAATCTTGCTGCTTCAGCTCCGTTTATGATTCTATGATCGTAAGATAGAGACAACGGAAGCATCAATTTTTCTTTTAAAGTATTATTAATATAAACAGCATTAGAAATTATTTTACCAATACCTAAAATGGCAGCCTCTGGAGAATTTATTATAGGTGTAAAAAAGGAACCACCAATACCCCCAAGACTTGTAATTGTTATTGAGCCGCCCTGAAAATCTTTTTTATCAATTTTTAAACTTCTACACTTTTCACTTATTTCTACCAGTTCTTTTCCAATATCAGAAATAGATTTTTTATCCACATTTCTTATCTTTGGAACCATCAGGCCATGTGGAGTATCTACAGCAAAGCCAATATGAAAATATTTTTTTCGAATTAATTTACCCTCATTAATATTTAAAATTGAAGAATTAAAAATCGGAAATTTGGCTAAGGATTTTACTAATGCAGACGCAATAAATGCTAAAGGAGTAATTTTTTTTTTTTCTCCAGTAATTGGATCTTTTAAATTTTTTCTAAATTTTTCTAATTCTGTTACATCGGCCTGATCGTGATGTGTTACATGGGGTATGTTTGTCCAAGATTCCATAAGGTGTGGTGCTGCTATTTTTTTGACTCTTGGTAAATCCATAATTTCAATATCACCAAACTCTTCATGGTTATAATCATTTTTAACTTTTTTAATTTCTGTAGGAGACGATATTTCTGATTTTTTTTTAAAATTTTTTTTTATAAATTCCTTTACATCTTGTTCTGATATTCTTCCACCTCTTTCGGATCCTACTAATCCTTCAAGGTTTACTCCTGTTTCACGAGCAAATTTTCTAACTTTTGGTGTTGTAAAAATCTTCATCATTTAGATTTTTGTTGGTATTGGTTTTTCCCTGTCTATATTAAATTTTTTCATTGCAGCCTCAGCATGTTTAGATGAAATTAGTTGTTCTTTTGCTAAGACACTTAACGCATAAGTTACAATATATTTTTTATCTACTTCAAAAAAATGTCTTAAATTTTCTCTTGTGTCACTTCTTCCAAATCCATCTGTGCCAAGAGAATAAAAGCTTTTATTTGAAAAAGGTTTAATTTGATCGGAATTTATTCTCATATAATCAGAAGCAGCTAAAACTGGGCCCTCTTTACTTTTCAAGCATTCCTCTAAAAAGGTTTTTTTTGGTTTTTCTTTTGGATTCAGAAGGTTATATCTTTCTGTTTCGATACCGTTTTTTCTTATTTCATTAAAGCTTGTAACACTCCAAATATCGCTGTCAATTTCGTATTCTTTTTCTAAAATTATTGCTGCCTCCATCATTTGTCTTAATATCGCACCAGATCCCAAAAGTTGAATTTTTATTTTTTTATTTTTATTGTGTTCACGCAATAAGTACATTCCTCTTAAAATATTTTTCTCAACATCCTTATCTTTTGGAATATCTGGATGAGGATAATTTTCATTCATTGTCGTAATGTAATAGAAAATATTTTCTTTTTTTTCGTGCATTCTTTTTAAACCTTCTCTAAATATCACGGCTAATTCAAATGCGAAAGTGGGGTCATAAGAGATACAGTTTGGTATAGTTGATGCAATTAAGTGGCTATGACCATCCTGATGTTGTAGCCCTTCTCCTGCTAATGTGGTTCTTCCTGCAGTTGCGCCAATTAAAAATCCTCTTGCTTGACTATCTCCAGCTGCCCACGCAAAATCACCAACTCTTTGAAATCCAAACATTGAATAAAATAAATAAATTGGAATCATCTCAATATCGTGATTTGTGTAAGCGGTCCCTGCAGCTATCCAAGAAGACATTGAACCTGCTTCAGTAATTCCTTCTTCAAGCACTTGACCTTTTTTATCTTCTCTGTAAGAAAATAGTTGTTTTGAGTCTACAGGTTCATATTTTTGTCCTTCATGCGCATAAATGCCGATTTTCTGAAAAAAACCTTCCATACCAAAAGTTCTGGCTTCATCTGGAATTATTGGAACCAACTTTTGTGAAACATTTTTATCCCTTAAAAGGTTGGTAAGGATTCTTACTAATGCCATTGTTGTTGACATTTCCTTACTTCCCGTAGATTTTTTTAAGACTTCAAAAATATCTTGGCTTGGTGTTTTAATTGGTTTGGCAAATGAAGATCTTTCTGGAATAAAGCCACCTAATTTCAATCTTTGTTCCTTAAGATATTTTATTTCTGGTGAATTTTCATTAGGTTTGTAGTATTGAATTTCTTTAACTTGATTGTCTGTTAAGGGCACATCAAATCTATCTCTATAATAAAGCAGGTCATCAATATCTAATTTTTTCTGTTGATGTGTAGTATTTATACTTTCTCCTGACTTTCCCATCCCATAACCTTTAATTGTTTTTGCTATAATTACTGTAGGAGAACCCTTGTGTTCAAAAGCCTTGTGGTATGCAGCATATACTTTATGTGGATCATGTCCTCCTCTATTTAATTTCCAAATATCTCTATCTGTAAAAGAAGATACCATCTCTTCAAGCTCTTTATACTTTCCAAAGAAATGTTTTCTAACGTAGGCACCTCCTTTGGCTTTGAAGGCTTGATACTCTCCATCAACTGCCTCATTCATCCGTTTTACTAGTATTCCATTTTTGTCTTTTGTTAAAAGTTGATCCCAATATGAACCCCAAATTACTTTTATAACATTCCAGCCAGCTCCTCGAAAAATTCCCTCTAGTTCTTGAATTATTTTTCCATTTCCTCTAACTGGTCCATCCAATCTTTGTAGATTGCAATTTATAACAAAAATTAAATTATCTAAATTTTCTCTAGCTGCTAGTCCTATAGCTCCAAGTGACTCTGGTTCGTCCATTTCACCATCGCCTAAGAAAACCCAAACTTTTCTATTTTCGTCTTTAAGTAAACCTCGATTAATTAGATATTTCATAAATCTTGCTTGATAAATTGCTAACATAGGTCCTAGACCCATTGATACTGTTGGGAATTGCCAAAATTTTGGCATCAACCATGGATGTGGGTATGAAGATAGCCCTCCAGGTTTCACCTCCTGACGGAATAAGTCCAATTGTTTTTCATTTAATCTTCCTTCCAAATAAGATCTCGCATATATTCCTGGTGCACTATGACCTTGAAAATAAATCAAATCACCTCCAAACTTATTATTCTTTGCTCTCCAAAAATGGTTCATTCCAACATCATAAAGTGTTGCTGCAGATGCAAAAGTGCCTATGTGACCTCCTAAATCAGGATTTTTTTTATTAGCTCTTACAACCATTGCTGCTGCATTCCATCTTATTAAGGATCTGATCTTCCTTTCTAAATTTTGGTCTCCTGGAGATTTTTTTTGATCCTCTTGAGGAATTGTGTTTATGTAAGGTGTATTTCTAGATAATACTAAATCTGAACCCTCTTTGTATGAATATTCAATTAACTGTTTAATCAAAAATTGAGCTCGACTTTTTCCATCATTACTAAGAACTGCAGATAAAGATTCAAGCCATTCTTTTGTTTCAACTGGGTCGATATCTCCATCTTTGCCAACAATTATTCTTGCTTCACCCTTTTTTTTTAAATCTTCTTTAGCTTCACCGTATTGATTAATTTTCTCCACTTTTTCTTTTTTAAAACTCTTTTCAGCCTCTGAAATTATTTTTTCAGTTTCTTTTGGAATTTTTTCATTTTTTTTGGGAGGATGCTCAGTATCCTCCAGGGAGGTTTCTTTATCTGTGGTGGAAATATCTGCGATATTAAGTTCAATTAATTTATCTCCTTTTGAAACTTTATCACCAATTTTTACTGAAACTTTTTCAACCACTCCCTCCTCGGTCGAAGGAACTTCAACACTTGATTTGTCACTTTCTAGGGTAACAATTGGATCATTTTTATTAATCTTCTGACCATTTTTTACCAGAATTTCAATGATCTCAACGTTTTCGAAATCGCCTATATCGGGAACTGTTATATTTTTTTTCATTACAAAACTTTTTCAACACATTTATATCTTTTTTTGGTCACTCTTAAATGTGTAATTTCGCATATGATTAAGATAGTATCAAAATTATTTAAAAAGCATAGAAATTATGAAAATTTAGATGGTAGGTTGTGGTTTCAACTGTTAATTTTAAATAAACATTATAAATTATAAATATTAGTCTCTTTCAATACACATTGAAATACCCATGCCTCCACCTATGCATAAAGTTGCTAAACCCTTTTTTGCATCTCTTTTAATCATTTCATGAATTAAAGTTACAACTATCCTTGCACCAGAGGCTCCTATTGGATGTCCTAAAGCTATTGCTCCACCATTTACGTTTACTATTTCCTTTGGAATTTTTAATTCTTTGATTACAGCTAAACTTTGTGCAGCAAAAGCTTCATTGGACTCGACTAAATCCAAATCTTTAACATCCCAGCCAGCTTTTTTTAAAGCTTCTTTAGAAGCAGGTATCGGTCCAGTACCCATTAATGCTGGATCAACACCGCTAGACGCCCATGATACAATTTTAGCTAGTGGATTTAAATTTTTTTTTTCTGCTGTTTCTCTTTTCATCAAAATTACAGCTGCAGCTCCATCATTAATTCCAGATGAATTTCCAGCGGTGACAGTTCCATTTCTTTTAAAGCTAGGTTTTAAATTTGCTAAAAGTTTTTCATCTACTTCTTGTCTAGGATGTTCATCTAAATTTTCATCAATTATTTCTTCAAAAAATCTTTTTTCTCTAATAGCTTTAAAAGCTTTTCTTTGAGATGATATTGCAAAATTATCCTGTTCCCTTCTTGTTATATTCCATTTTTCAGCAACATTTTCAGCTGTAATTCCCATGTGGTAATTGTTAAATGCATCTATTAATCCATCTTTCAGCATCACCTCTTTAATTGAGTTTGACATACTTTCTTGGCCACCAGAAATAATAATTTCACTATCATCCATCATGATGGATTGAAATCCGGATACAATAGATCTTAATCCTGAACCACAAACTTGGTTAATAAGTAGGGCAGTTTTTTCAAATGGAATCCCTGCCATAATAGCAGCTTGTCTTGCGGGATTTTGACCCGTTGAACCAGTTAAAACCTGTCCAAAAATTACTTCACTTATTTCTTTTGTTTTTAAATTTGTACTTTTTATTAATTTTTTAATAACCTGGGAACCTAATTCATGAGCTTGAAGTTTTGAATGAATGCCTTTATATCTGCCAATTGATGTTCGCAAAGCAGCAACAAAAACTACTTCTTTAGGAAATTTTGACATTAATATACAATAAACTCAAATAATAAAATTACATTAAAAAATTTTTATGTTAAATAAAGCAATAAATGCGCCTGTAGCTCAACTGGATAGAGCGCTTGGCTACGGACCAGGAGGTTCTGGGTTCAACTCCTAGCAGGCGCACCAAAAAACTATGAAAATATCTTTACAAAAAAGTGTAATTGTTTTTTTTACAATTGTTTTAATTATCTTATTAATACTTACAATGTTTTTATAATAAAGTGACTAAAAAATTTAAACAGATTAGCAATAAACCAACTTATATGAAATATAATGGAGGTTTACATTTTAGAGAAAAATCGAAAAAAGAATATGAGTTCAAGGTGAAAGTGGCTAAAAGACACCTGAATTCTGTTGGTATTACACATGGAGGTTACATTGCAACAATTATAGACTCTGGGGTAGGGACAGCTGCTTATAGAGTCTCAAAAAGCAAAAAATGTGTAACTGTTTCGCTAGACATTAAATTTATAAGGCCCACGAAACTTGGAGATATAATACTTGGTTTAACAAAAGTTTTAAAAAAAACAAAAACTATGGTTTTTTTGAATTGTACTTTAAAATCAAACGGTGAAATCATAGCTTTTGCAGCTGGAGTATGGAAAATACTAAAATAAATGAAAATTTTAAAAAAAACGTTGGGTATCTTTGGTTTTAAATTAGTCGACAAAAATCTGATTCAAAATGAACGTATAATTAATTCGTACTCAAAAATTGATATTAATTTTTTTTTACAAAGTATTATTAATTTTAAAAAAAATCTTGAAATAGTTCAAATAGGAGCCAGTGATGGTATTACAGATGACTTTCTAAATAAATATATTAAGTCGAACAACCTTAAGTGCTTGTTAGTGGAGCCAATTAAGGAAAGTTTTGAAGTTCTAAAAAAAAATTATCAAAATTGTTCAAATATAAGTTTTGAAAATTCAGCAATAGATAGTGTAGATGGAAAAAGGAATATTTTTCAAGTAGGCAAAGAATTTATTAAACTTTACGGAAGCCATATTCCCTATTTAACTTCTTTTAATAAAAAACATTTAACCAAACATGGTGTGAAGAGAAGACACATTACAAAAACAGAAATAGACGTTCTATCCCCAATAACCTTGCTTAATAAATACAATATAAAAAGTTTTGACTTGCTAGTAGTTGATACTGAAGGTTTTGATAATGTTATAGTAGAGAACTTTTTGAAACTTGATATAAAAAAACTTATTATTATCTTTGAATGGATTCATATTGATAAAAAAAAATTAGAAGATTTATGTGATAAATTTTCAAAAAGAAATTACAAACTTTTTAAAGTTGAGAAAGATGTGCTTTGCATTCCAAATGATGTTAAGCTTCAACTAAGAATAAGTGAACAATAAATGTTTTTGTGTTTTTTAAGATAACTATTTAAATGTCAAAAATTATGTTAATCTTAATTAAAAAAAAATCAAAATGAGAACTCTTTTTCAAGCGATTCGGTCATGTTTTAGTCCATTTTTGTTCTTCATGGCTAACAACATATAGTATAAAAAAATTGTAAGGTACCAAAAGTAGAAATGAAAAAAAATAAAATTACAGCAGTTCTAGGCCCAACAAATACAGGGAAAACTTTTTTAGCAATCGAGACGATGCTTTCATTTGACACCGGAATGATGGGTTTTCCATTAAGATTATTAGCTAGAGAGGTTTATGACAAAGTAATTAAAAAAGTTGATGCAAATAAAGTCGCCCTTATTACTGGAGAGGAAAAAATAATACCAGCCAATGCTAAGTATTACTTTTGCACTGTCGAGTCCATGCCAATTGATAAAGTTTTAGATTTTGTTGGAATAGACGAGATACAAATGTGTAGTGATCACGAGAGGGGCCACATATTTACAGATAGATTATTAAATTTAAGAGGAGAAAAGCTAACAATGTTTATGGGCTCAAACTCTATGAAAAATATCATCGAAAAATTAGATGATGATATTGAGTATATTGATAGAAAAAGACTTTCTAAATTAACTTATTCTGGTCATAAAAAAATATCTAGAATTGAAAGAAAAAGTGCAATTATTGCTTTTTCAGCTGAGGAAGTTTATGCAATTGCTGAATTAATAAGAAGACAAAAGGGAGGGGCTGCAATAGTTATGGGATCTTTAAGTCCTAAAACTCGTAATTCACAAGTAAGTTTATACCAGTCAGGTGATGTTGATTATTTGGTAGCTACCGATGCGATTGGAATGGGAATAAACATGGATTTAAACAATGTTTATTTTTCTAACCTAAAAAAATTTGATGGTAAAAAACTAAGAAGATTAAAACTTGCAGAAATATCACAAATTGCTGGTAGAGCTGGTAGATATTTAAATGATGGGTCATTTGGTATAACTGGAGAATGCGGAGAATTAAGTCCCGAAGAAATAGATTTATTGGAAAACCACAAAATAGATGAAATACATACAATTTTTTGGAGAAACCCAAATTTGAATTTTAAGAGCGGAGATAAATTAATTAAATCTTTGGAAGAAAGACCTAGCAAAAGTTGGTTGAGAAAAATTTCAGAGTGTGAGGATGAAAAAGTATTAAAATATATACTTAAGGACACAGAAAAACTTCAAATATTTAATAACGAAAGTGAACTAAAACTACTTTGGGAATGTTGTCAAATACCTGATTTTGTTAAAAAAACATATGGTAACCATTTAGAAGTCGTCGGTAAAATATTTAATTTTTTAAGAGAGTCCCCAGGAAAAATAAAAAATAATTATATGAAACAACAATTGTCTATATTAGATAAGCTAGATGGCAATGTAGACTCTGTTTCAAATAGAATTGCAAATGTTAGAACATGGTCATATGTTGCCAATAAAAATAATTGGGTTGAAAATCAGGATTATTGGGTAGAAAGAACAAAATCATTAGAAGATAAATTATCAGATAAGCTACATGAGGAATTAACAAAAAGTTTCATTGACAAGAGAGCAAGTGTTTTAGCAAAGGGATTAAAACAAGATATAGAATTCGAGACTAAAATAGTAAATAACCAGGTTATAATTAATGACCAAATAATTGGTCAGCTTAAAGGACTTAAGCTTGATTATGAACTTCATACCAGAACTCTTGAAAATGATTTAAAATCTTTGAGAAAGGCTGCAAGGCAAAATGTAGGTCCTGCATTAAAAAAAAGAATATTAGAAATAATCGATAAAAATGAACTTCAACTTCAAGAAGATTTTAAAATTTATTGGAACAAATTTCCAATCGCAAAGTTGTCTCCTGGAAAAAATTACTTAGAGCCTGAAATTAACTTAATTATTGATGACATAGTGGAAAAAGAGGATCAGGATAAACTTTATTATTCAATTATGCTTTGGATAAAAAATAAAGTAAATAATGTTTTAAAGAATTTGACTGATCTTAAAAATATTAAAACAGATGTACCAAACATTAGAGCATTAGCATATCAACTTTATGAAAATAATGGTGTTCTTAAAAAAGATAGTGTTGCTATATACTCAAAAAAACTCAATAATGAAAATAGGAGAATTCTAAGAAGCTTAGGAGTACGATTTGGAAGATATCATATTTTTTTACATAAATTATTTAAACCCGAGGCTGTATCTCTAAGAATTTTGCTTTGGAAAAATTTTAATCAAGGATTTTTTGAACTTATGCCACCAAGTTTTGGACTAAATTTTATTGAGAAAAAGAAATTTACAAACAATAAATTTATGCTTTTATGTGGCTTTGAAAATTTCGGGGATTATTATGTTAGAATAGATATTTTAGAAAGATTATTTTTGAAAATTATTGATAAGGGGCAAAAAAAGACTGAGATTAAATTAGTACCAGAAATGTTAAACTTGCTTGGATGTAATAAAGAAAATTTTGTTAAATTAATTAAGTCTATGAATTACAAAATAATTGAAAAAGACAAAGATATCTACTTCAAATATTTTTATTCAAGAAAACAAAACAATAATACCAAAAGACAAGGTAAGAGTGACAATCCATTTAATATCCTGAAAAAAATTAATATAAAATGATTTTTGATATATTTAAAAAAAAAAAGGAGGAAATTGTTAACGAAAAAGAAGAATTGTTAGTAAAAACTGCAGCACTATTAATTAATGTTGCAAAAATTGATGAAGAATATACTGAAAAAGAAAAAGATATCATTAAGAAAGTAATTTTAGAACTTGGTGCAGCAGAAAATAATGTTAATCAGTTTCTTGATCTGGCTGAAAAAGACGAGGAAAATTCAAATCAAATTTTAGAATATACGAAAGAAATCAAACAAACTACTTTAGATTATAAAACTAAATTAATTGAGGCACTATGGAAAATAATATTTTCTAATGATGTGGAGGATATGTATGAGTCAAGTTTAATGCGACGACTTAGTGGACTTTTGTATTTGGATAAGAAATTAGTTGGAGATATAAAAGAGAAAGTAAAAAAAGACTTAAAAAAATGACATATTTAGTTAATGATAAATGTATTAAATGTAAATTGATGGACTGCGTAGAAGTTTGTCCTGTTGATTGTTTTTACGAAGGAAAAAATATGCTTGTAATTAAACCGGATGAGTGTATAGATTGTGGCGTTTGTGAGCCTGAGTGTCCTATTGATGCAATTACAGCTGATACAGAGCCAGGTAGCGAAAAATGGTTAGAAATCAATAAACAATATTCAGAGATATGGCCAAATATTACTGTAAAAAAAGATCCTCCTACAGATCACGAAAAATATAAAAATGAGCAAGATAAGTTTAAAAAATATTTTAAAGAA
>MDTA01141908.1_pt1 | contig 46766 bp, 62 predicted proteins | sample 811151 | NCBI WGS metagenome assembly MDTA01 (sample SAMN05326648, study PRJNA326480) | marine metagenome | isolation source: seawater | place: Indian Ocean: South | collected 2010
CATATGAAATCTCCAAACTTTTTTATTATCTTAAATGATTTTTTTTAAATTGTCAAGACTTTTTTGACACACCAAAAAAGAGTTCTCCGAGCAGAACTAACAAAGCTAACGTCAGTCCGTACGATATCAAAAAATCCATCACGTGTTCTTCTTCCTTAAGATGCGCCAGCGTCTACAGGGGTACCATCTCTTGTATCCAGCATTGTCAAGAACCATAATGTCTCTGAGATTTCTATTGACGTTGACTATGACTCCAAACTGCAACAGCTCCGGTTCAAGCATAGACGTGTTGAACAGATACGAGACTACCAAATCCCCTATTTCGTACTCTTCCATACATTACATAGTACCGAGCACATGTATAAGTGACGCAACCAATACAAAAACATGCCACACAGTATGGTAGAATCTTATGTAATCATGTACATAGAATCGCAAACCCAACAGGTACACTACGGATCCAACAACAAAGTATGGAGACAACGATGATGCACAAAAGACAATCAGCATCAAGCACAAGACACCATTTGCTACAAACGAAAATACGGCAGTCCTTTCCAAGAAAGTAGTTCCATAGCTCGCTATTACGAACTGGCTTCCAGCTGCGCCGGCTACAAGGCACACTATCGCCGGAAAGATACCAGCGTCGCCAATAATCAGATATGAGACAGAAGTGCATGCTATGGTGGCATGTATCGAAGCCATGTCCATCATTCTAAATGTATTTTTTATTGACTGTTTCTCTGTGCCGTGATACAACACCGAAAACAAATACGTAAGACATAGCATCGATGTAATGACTCTTGTCTGGATGTCTCCCACCATGAAGAAAGACAGGCACATGCCTAAACCAAAAGAGTGCGTTATCGCGTTCCACATTTCCTCTGTTCGGCAGCGCCTCATTTTCTACATCCTCCCACTAAAACTATACAGAAACAATATTAAAGAAACCACCACCAGAGCACTAATGTAGTCATCAAGAGTCATTTCTTTTTAAGATTGGCTATTTCATCTTGCCACTTAAGCATTGTCTCAACCATTGTCTTTTTGTTCATTGAACTGATTTCCTTGTGAGATAGCTTTCCATCACTGGTAATCGTTTCTTGACTACTGGTGACAATCTCTCTCACATACCCTTCTTGCTTAAGCTTCTCTGCAATCTTCATTCTCTCTCTTGCCAGTTCAGCATACTTTTGAGAGATATCAATCCCAATCCAGTCTCTACCATTCAAGTGAGCCATCTTCGTAGTTGTACCAGAGCCCACGAAAGGATCCAACACGACGTCTCCAGGCTCAGTCCAAGTTAGGACGTGATCCTCAACCAACTTTTCTGGGTAGATTGCCGGGTGTTCGAACGCAATCTTATCCTTTGTTGAGAAGTTCTTTCCCGTGTTGTACTTCCAGATGTTGTTTCTTGGTGAGAATTCTGGCACTGGCTTTTGTACTCTGCTTTTTAGTTTTCCGTCCTTACCCCTCATTGAGGAGATGCCGAGCCCCAACTTAGAATAATCTACTTTTCTAAAATCGAAACCATCGTCGTCGATTGTCACTCCGTCTTGCGTCTCCTTGTACCCCATTGACTTAAGAGCTTTCCGAATGAGTCCATACAACTCCTCCTTCTCCTTCTCTGTATGGCTTTCATCGATGGAGTCAAAGTTAAACTTATCGTTAAAGCTTCCCCATCCAGTCCACTTGTTGGGCTTATCGCACACAAGCTTATGAGTCTTTGGCTTCCCCTTTGTGAAAACAAACATGTACTCAAAAATCTGAGAGTATCTATTTCCGTCCCTTCTAGCCGGAAAAGCCGTACCATTCTTCTCGTATATCATAGTGTCGTGAATGTTGAATCCAATGTCCTTGAAATACAAAGCTTGTCGGAAAGAACTCCCAGACTCACTGCCCTTGTCAACTGCGTCGCCGACAACCCAGACAACAACTCCTCCAGGTTTAGTCACCCTATGAAGCTCGTCTGCAATGTCCTCGAACGGAAACGAATATCCATTATTCTCTGTGAGTTTTTCTGCAATCCTCTCCCTCTTGAAGGCAGAGAGTGCCCTCTTGTATTCTTTTTCATTTTCAAAGTCGTCAACAGACTTGTTAAATGCAGCGGTGAACTCATCTGAATAAAATCTAATGTCGTCATAGGGTGGAGAAGTAACAGTTAAGTCGACACTGCCGTCAGGCAGAAGCTTGAGCTTTTCAACTGAGTTTCCACATAAAATACTATTAAGCGGCAATGACATTAATTTTCTCCTTGTTTGTGTTATTGGTTTTCATTAGCTTATTGTTGTTGTCACGATACTTGTCAAGAGACTCTTTGACAATCTTGCACCACTTCTTCTTAGGCTCCACGGATCCGAGAGAAATATAGCTAGAATAAGTTGGTATCTGTGACTTGTGAATCTTTGCTGTGGTGAAGCTGCTCTTGTCTGTTGCCTCCCCTTTCCATCCCACATCAAAACTATCAACTACTGAGAAGTGAGCTGACTTAAACATCCCATGTATTGCAGATGTCGACAGAGGCGGCAAGTCCATATCCTTATCCAGTTCATAGTTGACAAGAACATAGTTGTCAATCTTTCCGCTGCCCTCCGAATGAGATGAGCCCGTCCAGCCATTATCACTTTGGCTAGTCTTCACCTCAAAGTAGACGACATCTCTCCTATCCCTCACGCGGACGCCGAAATCGTTTTTCTGCTCTTGTGCGTTGTGAAGCTTCGACACGGTATCAAAACCATTGTCTGACAAAACCCTCTTAATGGCGTACTCGAATTCGTACGCCGAGCGTACAGTCAGGAAGACAGTCTGCTGCCCCTTGTTCTCTTCCACGTGCTGAACATAGTCATTCAGAGTCTTAATGGACGGTTCGAGCCTTCGAAGGGACTTGAAGTTATCACCCACAACGCTCTCCACCAAAGCCATCACGTCGATGGCAAACTGCTTCGTCCTCATAAACGAAACAAGTTGATTATAAGTCTTCATTTTAAAACCTTTCTTATGTTTTATTCAAACATGTCTGCGATTTCGTTGGCAATTGTAATTATATCAGATTCGTTTCCAGAAGTCAAGTCTATGTTGTCCTCCAACAGACACTTAACCCTTTTGAATACTTCCTCTTTTGTTATGTTCTTGATTTTTTCTGTTGGAAAGTGAGCTATACGCTCCATACCCTTCGGGCCTGAAAGGTACATTCTAGACATTCCACTCCCCTCCAACATGTGATTGAGTTCCATTCGCAACCAACGTCAGAGCATCAGCGATATCAAAAGCATCGTCTGGATCAATGGAGATGCGAAAGCTATCCCCGATTTCTACCATGATTTTTCCGTGATGTTCATAAATTTCTACAGCCTCTACGTCCCCACTGGCGCTTTCAATATAGAGGCTCTTTGCGTTACTAAACAATTAATTTCTCCTATAAATGTTCGTGTATGTTTTCTGTCTGTATTTTGTTTAAAGGCAAATAAATGTATTCCACTTCTATATACAATTCATTTTCGTCAGAAAACATGAAAGCGTTAATTTCAAAATTGTCAATCCTCCACTTTGTTTCTATCTCAGCAACGCCGACTCGCATGGCGTAACACTCATTAACAAACACTAAGTCTTCAATGATTGACTCTTTAGTTAAGTTTCTTCGATAGTACTGTCCGTACTTCTTATTAAGTCCGTTGACTATTTTTCTATATTGCTTAAAGCAGTTGCTGTCAGTGATGCCCTCGGGCCCCAAAAGGAGATATGCTTTTCCTATCTTTTTGCCTGTAAACGTCAAAAGAACTTCTGAACGGAAATCTTCACCCAGCCAGCCTAGGAACCTCATTGCTCCCCAGCTGGTGTCTCCCCAAAGGTACTTGTAGTCCTTATATTCGCTGTAAGAATTGGGAATTTCTTTTCCCCATGGGAGTCCCAATGGGCTAGAGCCGTACGCGAGGGCGGGAGACATCAACATTATTAACAAAACTCTTAACACTTCTTAATAACTACTCTGTGAATCATATATTTTATGATATCACATCATTTTTAATTTTTCAAGTGCTTTTTTTCTTCATTTCTGTCTTTTTTGTCAGATATTTTTCTTATCTTTTCAACCCTGCGAGGCGGCAGAGGAAACAAGACGTATTTCCTAATGTTCATTCCATTTCTACTTTATTGAGCATGCTGACGAACTCAAGCTGAACATGGGGGACTTTTCTTAGTATGTCGCTATCCGACTTAAACCAATACACTCTAACGCATATGTCCCCACCGTATGACTCTGATAGCGCGTATCCCAACACAATCCCGTAAAGATTTACATCTTTTAAATTGGCATACATGTACTTCCTCACCAACGAACCTTTTACAATCGATTGGTAAGTCACAGTACAAACTCAGTCCTTGTCGTAGCTTTTTTGATATGTCTTAAGAGCCATAACTAGCCGCGCGTGAAGATCTGCAATATGCTTTTCTTGATGCTCTGTCGGCTGAGTGTAATCAATGAAGGATTGTAACACATTTTCGATGCCGTACCTCCCTATCATTTTTACTAAGTCTTTGCGCGGGCCCGGGGGTTCTTCCGAGCTACTAGGTTGGCTTTCTTCTATTTCTTCTGCCATAATGATTTGTTCCCATTGTATCTCTTATCTATAGAGCTTATGAGTTCTATGTCTGATTTAAATAAAAAGTGCCGGGCGCCCATTATCCAAACTCCTACAATGCCAACCTCGTTTTCTTCAGAGCAAACAAACCCCAAATTATTAAAGAGTGCATAGGTTTGAAGGGACACCCCTGGCACTTTAACCAAGTCTCCTACTTTCATATTAGTAAGTAGTTTTACTCGATGTCAACCACCTCAATATCAAAATTTAGGGTTTTTCCTGCCATGGGATGATTGAAGTCAACCACGACTGCTTCGCCCTTATCTTCCTGAAGTGTTCCAACTAGTGGAAAGCCTGCCTCGTTAGTACCCTGAACAACTTCACCCTCAGTGAAAACAAAGTTTTCTGGAAAGTTAGACTTTGACACTTCGACGATTGCTTCAAGATTTCTCTCTCCATACGCCTTGTCGGGCGTTAGGTTGATAGTCTTTGTGTCTCCAGTCTTCATACCGGCAAGAGCCTCATCGAAACCTGCAATAACCTGTCCGGCGCCGACTTCAACGTCAATAGGGGTACCTCTGTCGTACGAACTGTCAAACACAGTGCCGTCGTTGAAAGTTCCCTTGTAGTGTACCTTAACCTTGTTTCCTGTCTCTACTGTTTTATTACTCACTTTTGCTCCTTATAGTGTTCGACAGCCTAATGTCGAATTTTGCTTGTATATAATAACATATTGTTTTTAAAAAATCAATTATTATTTTGATTTTCTACTCTATCTCTTATCTCTTCAATATCTTTTTGTAGGTTTTTCATCTGCAACGTCATCAGTCTCATCTCTTGAACAACCTTTGATTCCTTTTTGCTTCTCATGTTTGTTACGTCTATAGAAAGCGAATTGGACTCCGCAGTAGTTTTCATTATCATAAAACTAACTCCAACCAGCCCCAAGAGAAGCACAATTGTGACAGTGTTCATCAAGAACTCCAGCTTTCTTTTTTTCTGACGACTCAATGCCATTCTTAAACCCTCTCAACATAGCTGTCGCGTGGACGCAAAACTTGCTTAACCCTGAACGCAAACTTTTGCGGCAAAGTCAAGGATTTATACATATCTAAACATGACGTACTCATCAGAGCATCAGTCGGGCTATTGCTCCTCTTGACATCCTCTCTCGGCTCTGCGTGAACTTTAATATCTTTTTCCATTTTTCATCTCCTTTCTTATCTGTGGCACTCTTTAAGCCAACAGTATGTTCTACTATCTCCAGGCACCATACACTCTGACGTACACACCTGATTGTGCATCTTTGTACTGGGGCTGTGACATATCCAATTATCCTCACACGGAAAGGATGCGTCCGCCCCGTGAACCTCCGGCATACCACAGCCTGTATCTTCCTCGCTTGCGGGCTCCGAGAAGGTATGGACATGCTCCACTTCACCTTCAACCTGCCCACATGCCAAAACAAGCATAAATAGCAATGCGCAACACTTCTTACTAAAAATCATATTCAGATTCCTCCACAACAATCAAACTTCCATGATTGTACATGCTCTCATTATAGCAAGAATACTTATATTTTTTAATAATTTCTTTGACAATTGCTTTCATTTTTTCAGAGTTGCCAGTAATAATCCTGCATGGAGGCTCAGTCCAATTTAGAAAATTGCAAACAAGATTTTCGACATCGGCATGCCTTACCCTGTGCAAGTCCAACGTCTTGAGCTTCACCTGCTTCTAAACTTCCTTAAACTCAGCGTCCACAACGTCGTCGTCCTCACTTGAATTCTTTGGCTCCTCTGTTGGGGGTTGTTGGCTTTGCGCTGCTGATTCATACATCTCTTTCCCTGCTGCCTGCATTGCCTGAGTTAAGGCACCAAGCTCCTTCTTTATCAGTTCCGGAGTGCTTTCTTGAGTCAGGCAAGCTTTTGCAGAGTCGATAGCTCTCTGCACGTTGGCAGCGGTAGCCTCTGAAATCTTGTCTGGGTTTTCCTTAAGAAGCTTTTCAGCTTGAAACGCAGTAGATTCAAGGTTATTTCTGTCTTCTACCTGCTGACGGCGCTCTTTGTCTTTCGATTCGTTAGCTTTCGCCTCGGCAACCATCCTATCTACCTCGCCCTTAGACAGGGATCCTCCTGACTTTTCAATGATAATTCTTTGCTCTTTGTTCGTAGCCTTGTCAGTGGCTATCACGCTTACAATCCCATTAGCGTCAATATCGAACTTGACATCGATTTGCGGAACTCCCCTAGGGAGAGGCGGAATACCGTCAAGCTTAAATACTCCTAGGACTTTGTTGTCCGCTGCAAACTCTCTCTCGCCTTGAAGAACCTTAATGTCGACGGCAGGCTGATTATCGGCGGCAGTTGTGAACACTTGCGACTTAGAACATGGAATCGTAGTGTTTCTATCAATAAGCCTCGTCATGACACCACCCATAGTCTCGATACCCAAAGACAGGGGCGTCACGTCCAAGAGAAGCAAGTCCTTAACCTCGCCCGTAAACACGCCGCCCTGGACTCCTGCTCCAAGAGCAACAACCTCATCCGGATTTACAGAGGAGTTTGCCTGCTTTCCGAAAAAGTCCTCTACTGCCTTTCGCACGCACGGGATTCTAGTAGAGCCGCCAACTAAAATAACTTCATCTATTTCTGACGATGACATGCCAGCATCCTCTAGCGCGTTCTTGACTGGTTCGATAGTCTTTCTGACTAGTTCATCTATCATTTGTTCAAACTTTGGGCGCCCAAGAGTAAGCTGTAAGTGCTTAGGACCTGAGGCATCTGCAGTAATAAACGGAAGGTTTACATCCGTTTGCTGTGTGCTCGACAGTTCTATCTTAGCTTTTTCTGCCGCTTCTCTCAGCCTCTGCATCACCATCGAATCTTTGGATACATCGATGCCCGAGTCTTTCTTAAACTCGTCGACGATCCAATCAATCAAAACCCTATCGACATCATCGCCACCTAAGTGCGTGTCTCCGTTTGTACTCAGAACTTCAACTACACCATCGGCAATCTCCAAAACAGATACGTCAAAAGTGCCACCACCCAAATCATAAACAACAACTTTCTTCTCTTCCTGCTTGTCCAAACCATATGCTAGCGCTGCTGCTGTTGGTTCGTTGATGATTCTCTTAACCACAAGTCCCGCAATCTGTCCAGCGTCGCGAGTAGCTTGCCTCTGAGCATCGTTGAAGTAAGCGGGCACCGTAATGACTGCCTCTTTTACTTCCTCCCCCAGATAAGATTCTGCCGCTGCCTTAAGCTTGATGAGAACCTGGGCGCTGATTTCTTGAGGTGCGTGTCCTTTTCCATTCAACACAATCTCACAGGATCCTGACTGAGATTTTACTATATCATATGGCATCTCGGACGCCTCTTTCGTTACGTCCTCGTAATTCATTCCCATAAACCTTTTCGCAGAGTAAACGGTGTTTTTAGCGTTCGTGACAGCCTGCCTTCTGGCTGGATTGCCTACCACTCTTTCTCCACTTTCCAGATACCCAACCACCGATGGAGTAGTTCTAGCTCCTTCCTCGTTTGTGATTATTTTTGGACTTCCGCTCTCCATTACGGCGACGGCGCTATTTGTTGTTCCCAAATCAATTCCGATAACTTTTGACATTTTCAAGTTTCTCCTTTTCGTGTTCCCGGACTTTATATAATATAAGCACGCATTTCTTGCATGCAAGGCTTTTTTTAAAATATATCAGATTTTATATTATTTTTCAAGGTTTTTGTTGATTGCGTCGTGGCGGATCAGCCAATTTGTTGTAACCCACCCTCTTCTCGTACCTTCTTTTTTCGAAAATGCTTTTTCAAAATAATGTTCGTATTCTGAGCCAGGCACCATGCACACTAGCGCCCTCTTTCTATTCTTTTGGAATCCGCCGTCGATACTGTCTATTTTTACTACTATACCTATCCACTCTCTACCGTAAAGAACGTGATTCACAATGTCTCCCACTTCTATCTCTACACCGTTCTTTTTCCATATATGAGGCATCTTTCTTTTGCACCTGTGTTGTACTAGAGTTGCTGTCGTTAACTAAAACTAAAATACCTAGACACATCCAAGCGATGATCCACAAGACAAGAACCGAATTCATAAACTTGTTGCCCACCTATTAATTATCTCCCCCACATGTCGTTTAGCCAATATTTATCACTTCATTTCACGATACACATGTACTTAACAGCGAAGATAGTAGCTGTTAATATTGCTGCCATCACATGCGCAAAGATGTTTCTTTTAAAGTGTTCAACTATCTTCTTCATATGTCATAACGCTTATGATGTCCACCAACTTTCCCACATACATGGAGGCAACATCATGCCTCCCCCTCTCGCGAGCTTCCTCAGTTAACGACACCAGCTTCTTAAAGCAAAGTTCGCAGTTTACATAAAACTCGACAGCCTCAAAGACTGCTCTTGTGGAGGAAAAATTAACAGACTTTCCAAGGTGGCGAAATATCATCTTTTGCCCCTTCTCATTAACAGTCTCCAACACCACCAGAACATCGGAATCGGAGCCAGACTGCCTCTCCTTTGTATCAAAGTCTGCCTTGACTACAAAATTACTGAATCGTATTCTTTTCAAAGACTTGTATTTCTGAACATTTGTTAAACACAATCCTGTGAAGAGTGCGTCTACTACTCCATTGCCCGAGTACTTTAGTTTTTTCTTTCTTCCACCACTCACATAAGAACAGGTGATTTCTGAGGTGCCTTTGTCTATAGATTCTTTTACGGATATCGATTCCGGAGCCATAGTGTACACATCCGATAACAATATCTCTCTAAAAATTTTCTTTATGTGTTCTTTCTTTACTTCTTCTGGACGTGTCCGTGCCGACATCACTCCACACGTTCCAAGGAAGGCGAAACTTTGAATATTCTCTGGACGTTCTTTGTCTTCTTCATTGATCTTAGAATATCAATTTTTACATTTTCGGGAGTTTGAAACTCTCCCTGAATACTGGGAATGAACTTAACACTCAAGCCCGCAACGTACCTCTTTTCTGCTATTGGCTCATTGCCCACCACAACTGTCACGATGGTGACGTGAGGAAGCGCTCTTATATCTGCCAAAATATCGTCCAGTCCGCGCTGCTTCTCGCCGCCCTCAATTGTGTATCCTATCATGCAATAGAATTTATAAATTCCTCGCTGGCGGCTTCTGCCCCTTTCTTCTGATATCTTTTCGAAGTATTTCTTTATTTCTGTTTCCATTGTTTTTTGTCCCTACCCAACTTCTGTAATAAATAGTAAATTATTTCTTCTTTGTCATGCATAAATTTGTACAAACATTATGACAAATGACAAAAATACGCATATCATTGTCTTGGGAGTGAACATGCTTTCTCCCAAAAAATAGTGAGTCATGATTGGAAATGTCAAGTACGACAAACCAAAGCTCAAAAATCTAGCGCCCCACAAAGACTTGTCAAGGGACTCTGTGGCTTGTCCCCACGCATACCAGAACAAAAGCCCACAAGGTATCCCAAAGACAATTACCGACAGCAATCCCCTACCTTGCCACCACTCACTCAAAAATTGCATATTCAACTGAAGCCAGCTTAATATGTGCGCAGCTACAAACAAGAGAGCTGCGAGGATTATGCCTTTGCTCATCTAATGTACGTCCAGGGATATGTTTGACAACTTTAAATCTGTCTTTACTTCGTGCAACAGCATTGCCACCTTGGTTAGCTTCAATACGAAATCAGCATCTACCTGATACCTCTCGTGCGACAAGTCTGGAAACACCTTGTTCAAGTACTCTTCTAGCACGCTGGCGTTTATAAACAACTCACAGAGACACCTCACAGTATAGGGAGAACACGATATCCTCTTTACATAGTTGTCTTCTAGGAGGCTGTCGACGCGGGCAAAGACATTATCCACGTCCTTGTAGAAAGCTAAGATGTCTCCCCTGCTCAGAGTCACTTTTCCGGGCTTTGGAGCCTTGCTCATCACATCACCCTTCCCTTCCCCCAAAAGTGCTTCTCTTTTCTGTTTTTAACAATAAGGTACGCATCAATATACTTGTCGTCCCCTCTCTCCACTATCTTTGCACGGTAGAGTTCAAGCACTCCGTACTTAGGCTTTGGTTGTCTCTTGGCATATTTCCTCCTAGGGGGAGGCTTGTTGAGATAATTGACGCATGCTTGCGCCAACTCTTCAATTGTCACAGAGGCATCCTCGTAAGCATCGAAGTCCATATCAATCCTGGCTGCAACCACCCACTGCTTGGTGCCGAAGTTGGGAACATCCCAAAAATTAGAACCGTGATACTTTCCTCTCTTCAGCTTTGTTGACTTGGTGTCAAAAAAGTGCTCTGGGATTTCCCGTAACTCACATTCAATTTCATTAATGTCAGACATCTATCAACCCCGATAAATCGTCGTAGCCTCCCACGAAACTAGTCTTCCCACTGAACTTATCATTTTTCAATACGATGGGCACAGTATGGTGGTTGTAATACTGCTTTGCCTCTTCCAAACCTTCTCTATCTTCTTCCATGTTCAAGAACACGTAATCGATGTTTTCCGATTGCAGTAGGCGCACAGCGTTGATGCAAAATGGACACCTAGACGTTCCATAAATTATATATCTACTGTTATCCATGTAACAATGCCTTTCCTGCCAACATATCATTAACCTCTTCGACATTGCCAACAACTATAATATCAGTGCCAGACTGCCCTCTTGATAGAGAGATTGTACAAAACTCCTCCACAGTGCTGATACCATCAATCATGCCTTCTGCCAACCTCTTCGACATGGAGGGGTTTTGCCTAATGTATATTACATGCTCTGGGTTTATAAAAATATCTCTTAACGTATACTTCATCTTGTTTATCGGAGATGCGGTAGGAGAAACATTCCTATATACCTCCTTAAGCTTAACTATCATAATCTCATCCCTTCTTCTACTATATAAGCCTGTCTCTTATTAACTAGCCACCGAGAGCCTTCATAAAGAATACTGTAAGACGAATCTGTATCCGACACTATCAGAAACACTCCCGGCTCCTTAAGTTTCTTTACGTCTGTTGGATTGTCTCCGTTTAGCAAGACAGTGGCAGAAGGAACGTATATTAAATCACTCCTATCTCTACCCCTCATCTACCAACCCCTCTCCGCCGTGAATGGTTGCGGCATAATCTGACATAATTTTCGTACAGTCTGCTAGAAGAAGATCCGCCTTTAGCATCTTCTCCCTTGCATTGTTTGCTGATTCTACGAACTTGGACGCATTCCCTGCGGCGTCTAGGTTGCTTGCTGCGTCCGAAGCTTCTGCCAAATGACAGAGCGCCTTTTTCACCAAACACTCTAGCTCGTCGGGAATGTCTTCCATGTCTACCGTGTATTGTAACTTTACTTTCATGATGATGCTTCCCTATATTCTCGTAAACAATCCTCTCTCAACTTGAAAAAAGCCCCACTTAAAGGAGTCAAATCTAAAGACTCTGCCATGCTCTCTGCCATGCTCCACGCTGCAGACTCGCTTGTATCTGGATACAGAACTGCATGAGAAGCTTCGTGCAACAATGTGTGGTATTGCTCCTCTTCTGGAGAGGAAGTGTTGATTTCTACTATTCCGGCGTCTGCAAAGAAAGCGTTATCGCCGTCCTTACCGTAATATACTTCCACTCCATATTCGTTGTGGAGGAAGCTCTCTAAGATTCTAATACTCTGTTGAACTGTTTTCATATTAAAAGTATATCACCAAATCTTTTAAAAGTCAAGTGTTTTATCCAAATTTAGATAATACAACTGCGCCGATAGTGCCAGCGAAACTTGTGAACATTATCCACATCATCCTTGCAGATGTGGACTTCCACGCCTCAAGCTCTCTGAGTCGGGCGTACAATCCTTCGTCGGGGTGGTACACAGCGTTCTTTATCTCTGCTATGTCTTCGTGCATCTCGTGCTGCTTTTCTCGCGAGGCACTTATATCATTCACCAACTGACTTAACTTCAAATCAAGACGCGCTTCAAATTCTCTACTGCAACTCTCTCTGTCTGTAGACATGGTAAATTCCTCCTGAATATAGGACAAGACAGACTAACTAGTCTTCCAATTCTATAATAGCATGGTTAGTTGTCAAAAGAGTTCCGGCTACAGAGGCAGCATTTCGCAAGGCACTCCTTGTCACTTTTACTGGATCGATGATACCTACATCAAACATGTTGACAAGCTCTCCGGTTGCAAAATTAATTCCCATCCCGTTCGAAGCTTCGGTGATAGTTTGCAGTGTGTCTTCTACATCCATGCCACAATTACTCGCCATTTGACGAATAGGTTCCTGTAGTGCACGTCGGACGATATCCACACCAGATTCCTGGTGTTCGTTTTCAGTGTCTACCACAAGCTTTGTTGACGACATTAATAGCGCCGTGCCACCACCAGAAATAACCCCCTCAAGTTGAGCCGACCGGACAGCCTCTAGTGCGTCTTCGATTCTATGCTTCTTCTCTATCATCTCAATCTCCGTTGCAGCCCCAACCCTAATAACAGCGACGCCGGAGGCTAGGCGGGTAACCCTGTCCTGTACTCGCTCCGCTTGGTGCAGGGAGTCTGTTTGTTCAATTTCCGCCTTCAGTGCATCAATCCTGTTTTCCACCTCTTCAAGATTTCCGTTACCTCCGACTACAGTGGTTGTGCCCTTTTCAATCTCTACTGTCTTCGCTGAGCCGAAGTCTGTGAGGTTTGCTTCTTTAAGTTTGTCTCCGGCGGAGCGTCGGAAGTACTTTGCACCAACCGAAATTGCTAAGTCGCTCATAATGCCTCGACGCTCTTCACCATACCTTGGAGCCTTAACTGCCGCAACTTTCATGGTGCCCCTCATGGAGTTCATGATGAGTGCCGCCAATGCCTGTCCTTCGATGTCGTCAGCAACAATGACAAAGGGGCGAGACTCGCGAGCCGCTACCTCAAGGGCTGGCAATATCTGATCTACAGTTTCAATCTTTTCATCAGTAATGAGAAAGATGGGATCCTCGTAGCGAACCACGCCCCTCCTATCATCAGTAATAAATGCTGTAGCTGCGTACCCCGAATCAAACCTGAAGCCTTCCATTAAGTCCAAACTTGTATCCACCGATCGCGCTTCTTCAATGGTGATAGAACCGTCCTTGCCCACCTTATCAACAGCGAGAGCTACTAAGTTCCCGATATCTTCATCGCCATTAGCGGAGATGGTTGCGATATGGGCAACATCATCCGCGCTTTGAATTGGGCGGGCTGATTCCAACAGCAGCTCGTTAACTGCGTTCACAGCTTTATCAATCCCTCTCTTAATCTCAATGGGTGCTGAAGAGCCGTCCACAATATGATCAGAAGCTGCATTGAATATTGCACGCGCAAGAACTGTAGATGTGGTTGTGCCGTCGCCAGCGTCGACATTAGTCTTGGCTGCAGCCTGCTTAACCACTTGGGCGCCAGCGTTCATGAACTCGTCTTCGAATTCAATAAACTTAGCCACAGTGACTCCATCCTTCGTGATCACGGGGCGTTTTCCTTTTTCGTGAATTATCACATTCCTGCCACGTGGTCCTAGTGTTGAAGCTACGTTGTCCGCCAGGACATTAACTCCATCAAGTATCTTCTGTCGGAGATTAGCTCCGGATGCAAATTTTTTAGACATGTTTTCCTCTCGTTGATTGTTAAAACGATATATTATATTATAAACACATTTTGGTGTGTTGTAAAGGGGATTCGTTATTTATTTTGAACTTTTTCTGCAGACTTCTTAGTTTTCTGAGCCTTTCTTGCTGTCTTGCCAGCGAGCCTCTTTGTCTTTTTTGGTTCCGTTGTGACATACAACAAATCAGTTACCTGTAAGTTCAAGTCATTTAATGTTGAAAGTAGGTTTTCAAATTTTGCGTTCAGTGCGTCCAGTATTTTTTGAGTTTTCCTCTCTATGCCCGAGAACCGCAGGGTTGTAAGCTTTCTAACTTCCCTTTCTGTTCTCAACTTCTTAAGACTAACACTAAACTGCGTCTTATAAGTCGGCAACAAGCCCCAATAATTGGGGGAGTCCTGATCGTTGTCGATGTCGAACTCATAAAACTCAATTGCGTCGCCCTGCTTGTCTGCTATGATATACTTTATACCGGCAGGATATGTCCGAAGAGCTAACTGAAGCTTGTCGAGGGAGCCCTTTATGTTCGTTCTCTTGCTTCTTATAAACTTTAATGAAACCGGGACGCCCGGAAAAGCCACGTCAACAACTCCGTTCTCTCTATCATCAGTCGGAATCCTCACGCCCCCAAACACCATCGCCATGAGAGATTCAAACAGGAAGCCTGATATCGTCTCGTCGGGCGCAGTTGCAAGGTTGTAAAATATTCTCAGCAATTGAATTCTAGAAATTGCGGCGGCATGATCTGACACATCCACGTTTCTTTCTGAGAGTATCCCATTGATTCCCGTAATAAATCCTTCAAGGTTTGTTATTTCTCTAGGTAGCCTTACTGCCTCTATTGCTTTGGCTAGTTTGGCTCTTTCGGTATCATAATTTCCCTCGTCGACAGACATCCAACTTGGATCAATACGGAAATCAGGTATTAACAAGCAAACCTCGTCAGTCGAGGACGCCTCACCAGCGTCCTCAGACAACGAAATTGGAGTAGCCAAGACGCTCTCCACCAAATCTATTAAGCTTCCTACGTCAAACGGTTTTTTCTTTGCTTTGTTGATTATTTCATCTACTCTGGACATGCACGTACCTCAGTATATAATTAGTCTCTTTTAAACAATAATGTCCGCAATTCCCAGCTCGACAGCCTCTTCTGCCGATAGATAAACGTCCACGTGCTTTTTGAGGTATTTCTTAATTTCTCTCTCTGTCATGTTCGACTCAGCGGCAAGACACTCTACGTACCTTTCCTGAATCCATCTAACTTCTTCGATTTCATTTTCCATGTTTGTTAGGTTTCCGTGATATCCGCCATTAACACTGTGTATCATAACTCTGCAGTTGGCTCCAATCTTTCTCTTTCCCTTTGTTCCTGCTGCCAACAGGACAACACCAGCGGACATAACCTTCCCCATCCCAATGGTACTCACCTCACAAGACTGACGTACCATCCTCATGGTATCATAGATGGCGAACATTTCAGCGGCGACGCCGCCGTGTGATGAAATAAGGAACTCAATAGGCTTGCACTCCTCTTCATCACCACTAAGTTGGAGCCTGTGCGACAACTCCCTCAAAAACATAAAAGATTGTACAATGTCAGAGGCGTTGTCCTCTGTCAAGTCGCCGTACAAGGAAATGCTCCTAATTAAGCTCGAACCATCGCTTGTTGGCTGTTCAATATTGTTGATTATGATGAATCTCTCTTCTGAATCCAGAAACTCCTCTTCCGGATCCTCAACTACAACCTCCTGCTCCTTCAACTCTACTTCCTTTTTCTCTTTCTTCTTAGTTTTTCTTTTTTCTTTTGGCATTGATGATCCTTTCTTTGCCGGTTTTAGATATTTCTGATAAATTAAAGGATAGCCCATTTGCAAACTCCTTTAGAGATTCTTTGTCTTCAAAGTCCCTTTGCAATAAAACTATCTTTTTGTTTCGCAAAGCGTCATATCCGTTTCCAGACTCTCTACCCCCAACTTCCTTAATTGCTTTCTTGAGAAGTCTCTGACTACCAGAGGTTAGTTGAAAAACATAAGTATCGCTTTCTTTGCTAACCTTCCACATAACTGCTTCAATTTCTGCCATCTTCTGTCCTCCCTTTGCTTTTTCTATTTCTCTTTCTTGCGTATTGCACTGCCTCATCCCATGTCGTATAATTGACATACCTATAGAATGATTCTGGCAGAGAGACAACGACGTTTGCAATGACGGCATCTCTCCACTTAACAATTATCTCTGAATCGAGTAATTTACGCTTTTTTATTTCTTCTGGGGATATTCCTGACTCTTCTAGGTGTTTGTATTTCTTTTCCAGCGCTATTCTCATGTCTACGTCTAGTGCCATAAGCATATCTAGCATAGCATCTTCGAGCTTTCTATATGCTACAGAGCCATAGCCCAGGTTTAAACAATATGATATAAACTTGTGCGAGGCTACGCCTGCAAAAAAAAGTCCAGCTGCAATCCAAAAATCCATAACTAAATTATACCAACTTTCATCAAATTGTCAACAAAAAAAACCCCCTTCTCTGTTTTAAAGAAAAAGGGGGATTTACAAGAAGCCGTCACAAGTACTACTTTTTAGAAGTGTTCATACTCTCTCGTAGTATTCTCTTAGTCACGCGCTTCAAAATCTCATTAACCATGTTGTCGAAGTCCTTGTTGGTGACGACATCGACGTCCTCAAGAAGCTCGTCGTCTTCAGCAGGCTCTTCTGCTGGAATCTCACCTTCTGGTGGAAGCTCGCCCATCTCCATATCTGCTTCGAGGGGCTCCTCTTCCGCTCCCATCTCGTCTTCTCCCTCTCCTGCGCCTGCAGCGCGGAGCCTGTCGCCGAGAGCAACAAGAATCTCTGCCTCGTCATCACTCAACACCATTTCGCCCTCTTCTGCGGGTGCATCAAGAGCAGGCTCGTCATCAAGAGCAGGCTCGTCATCAAGAGCAGGCTCATCGCCAAGCTCGTCTTCGGCAGCTGGCTCAAGCTCCTCCTCGTCGCGCGCATATGCTGGTGCGCCCATCTCATTAATTTCCTCTTCCTCGGTTACTGTCTCCTCAGTGTCGGTATCCGACTCCTTCAAAAACTTGTTACCTCCGAGGGTATCGATGGAAGCCAACTTCATAAATCTACGAATAGTTGCCTCCGAGAGTAGTTTCTTGCTCATAATGACTTTCTCCTTTGTTTAGTTCTTTTTAATTGCAATTAAAGAAACAAATTTTCTTACAGTAAATAGTTTTCATATCAACAAAAGTCAGGTTTTTTTAATAGACAATTCGCCTGCCCTCTTTCTAACTTTCTGAAGTGCTTGTTGTTCTATTTGTCGGATACGCACGAAGCTAACTCCGAGCCTTTCCCCTACCTGTTCCAATGTCATCTCTCCGTGCTTATATACAGCTATCAATGAGCAATTAAAGTCCTCTTCGAAGTCCATCCACATTCTGCACTCTGTCTGTTCACATCCATAATTTCTCTCCATACACTCGCGAGAACACTGTTTCATTCAATCAACTCCTCCGCTATCATATCGAATAGCTCATCCCTCTCCTCATCTGAGAACGAGTAGTCTTTCAACAGCTCTTTGCCCTTATCTAACATTTTCTTTGACTTCATAATTCTTCTCTTACCTTGCTTTGCCAGTTCATACTTAACTGATGTTATATATTCTATTATTCTCTCGTCGTTGTTCAAATATCCAGTTATCATGCTCTGAAAGAATTCTGTTTGAGTTAGCCCATCATGTCGGAGCCTTATTCTCAAATCAGCATGGCGCTTGTCATCATCGACGAAGACTATCGCTTTCCCCTCCATCCCATAACTGTATATCTTCTTACCTGACATTGAGAATGTGTGTTCCGCTTTCTGTTTGAGAACTTACGGTTTGTAGCACAAACCTTGCGTTATCTCTCAACTCTTTGATATTTCTTGCACCGCTATACGAAAAGCCGCTTCGGATATTCTGGTGGATATCTTCCAGTATTGGCTTCACGCTGCCTTTATAGGGTATGGTGGTAGCTACACCCTCAAGAGAGCTAGCAGTCCCTCTCCAGTCCTCCTGTGCCTCTCTAGACGCCATTCCTCTGTATGCCTTATACGACTTTCCGGAACCATTGGTAAACACAGTGCCCGGCGCTTCTGATGTTCCTGCCAACATCGAACCCAGTATAACAAAGTCTGCACCTGCAGCTATAGCTTTCACGATGTCTCCAGATGATCGAATCCCCCCATCAGCGATGATGGGCTTTGGATCGAAATCATACTTCTCTGAAGAATGAAACGGAGAAGCCGCAGCTGTCCTAGCCATGCTGCACGCCATAATTGACTGAAACGTACTTAATCCGTGCCCTGTCTGAATTCTCGTTGAGCAGATACTCCCTCCTCCGATGCCAACCCTGACTGCATCTGCTCCCCATCTGCATAAGTCAGCATATCCATCGTCTGTTGCAATATTGCCTGCGATAATAGTAACCGTGTCACCGAAAGCATCCTTAAGGGTTTTTAACGCTCTCTCTACGTTGGTGTGGTGCCCATGAGCGACGTCGATACATATAATGTTTGCTCCTGCGTCAACAAGCTCTTTCGCCCTCACTTCGAAATCAGCGGTGACGCCAACTGCTGCAGCGACACTCGTAGCCCCAAACTGCTTTGCTGCCTTTACTGTTTTTACCTGCTCGGCAATATAATTGTATCTATGCAAGATGCCAAAACCTCCCGCAGTCGCAAGAGCTGACATCATGTCCAGCTCAGTCACGGTATCCATCGGACTTGAGATAATCGGCAAGCTAAAGCTTGTACCGTTCAACACTGAGCTTGTATCTATCTCTTTCCTACTCTCAATATCGCTCTTTTGAGGCACCAAAAGCACATCGTCAAACGACAAAGTATCACTAAACATCTTTGTTCTCCAAATCCTTTTCTATTTCTTTAATTGTCTCAATTGCTCCATCCCAACACGGGGGACAATAGAGGTTAACCTTTTTCTGCTTCTTTCGAACTACAACCCGCCAGGTTGTTAGTTGATCAACGTTTGTTCTATCGAAAGCAGCCTGACAAGCGTTGCACTCTTCTGGGATCTTGTCTACCATCATGTCAATGCCGTCTTCAAACGCCTTTTGCTCTTTGCGCTTCTGCTTGCGTTTCAGTTTCCTTTCAAACGAGCCCATCAGAAATCACCCGTCGAACCAAGAGCGCCCGAGCCTCTTGTTGTCGTTGCGCCGTAAACATCATCATTCTGAATCTCTTCGAACTCTGGAGTTGCAACTGCCACTAGCACTGCTTGTGCTACCTTCTCGCCTGGTAGAATGGTTTGTGGTGTTCCCCCAATGTTATGAAGGTTCACAAACACTTCCCCATTGTATCCACTGTCGACAACACATGCTCCCACTACCAGCGATCGCTTAAACGCCACCCCTGACTTGTTCTTAATCTCCAGCATGTATCCCTCTGGTACCCCAACCTTTAATCCAGTCGAAATAAGCCTGCTCTCATTCTGTTCGATTGTGAGCGGCTCCTCTACTTCTGGGCAATAAAAGACGTCTGCTCCTGCATCTGTCGTGTGTGCTCTCGCTGGGAGCTTTGCATTCTCTCTAACTTTGTAAACTTTAAGTTTCACTATTCAACTCCTTTTAAATATTCGTTTAGTTTTTCCGGAAAATTCAATTGCCTTTCGGGGTTTGCAATTTTCCTAGTCCGGACGACTTCTTTGTCGCGGGCAACTGCTGCCTCTTCTTTCGTATTGTATGTACCAATATACCTATTCTCCGAACGGCCGACTCCAATTTGAGCGCGCCACCTTCCTCCCTTAACTTTAACAACTCCTACGAATCCACTAGTGTTGCTACTGAGGATGTCTCGATTCTGTTTATTTTCTCTCCTTGAGACGATACGCAAATTAGCTTTTCTGTTGTCTAGGGTGTCTCCATTTACGTGATCAATTACCAGGCTATCTGGACACCCAGTTATAAATCTGTGTAGCTTTATTCCTCTTTTCATATCCGACACTGCTTTGTTGCAATTTGACACAACGTAGTAGGCTTTTTTATGCTTGTTTCTCACGTTTCTGTTGACGTTCCACTTGTATTGGCGTACTCTTTCCCAATCCTCTGCGTCTATGAGTACCTTATGAGTGCCATGTGTCTTGCTTTCGATTAGAAATTCCTTTGTCGTATTTTGCGCCTCAGTCATGCCAAATCACCCTCTTTGATGAGAGTGTACGTAAAAGAATTACCCCACCTGTCAGCTGCGCGATTGCAAGTGTCCATGAATTCATAAAAGTCCTTACTGTCCTGAAACACCTGACACCCCGCAGAAACACCATCTGTGTATTCTCTTTCATCCGAACCCCAGTGGCGATGAATGTTGATTCCGTACATACCTTCGTCTTCTACACCAACATAATCTGGTGTTGAATCCTTGTTTCCATCTCTCCAGACACTAACTTTGCCACTCCTCTGACATAGGGCTGTATATCTTCTTTTAGCACCATGAGTGTCTATCTTATATGTCGAACGATATTGGTTCGGCACCAAGATGGCAGTTCCTTTAGGGTTTATGGGCTTGCGCAGTATTCTTGTGCCTGGCTCTGTTGTCGCGTTATATATATCACAAACCCAGTCGCCTGATACTTTATATACAAGTGCGATAAAGTCGTCAAACTTATCTGCACTACCTGAGTCATTTCTAACACCCACTATGTTTAGGTTAAAATCTCCACTTTCAAAAAAAGCGTAGCCTTTCTCCTCTAGGGCAGCTTTATACCGCTGAGCCATCAACTTGGCTGGTAATCCAGTTAATTTAGCCATTGTACTTGTGCCCCTCTCACGCCAACATCCTGAAGGTTCTTCCGATGCTTCTTGTCGAGAAGCCCCACTGAGCGTCCCACTGAAGCTTTGCCAAATAAGGGCGATTAACCCTAACCACGTCCTTGTCTGGGCGAACGCCCCAACACTTGATAGTGTTCGTCTCGCTGTTGCTATCAATGACGCGAATCAGATAATAGTCCTTACCGTTGCGCGTCTTCTTCTTGATAACCTCGCGTGGCACGAACCACACAACACCAGCAGACAACTGAGGATCGTACTCTGAGATAGGTGGAATGTAGTTCTTTTCCAGGCTACTCACAATATGATCAGACAACACCAAGTTAAACGGGAACACCCCAGTTAAGTCAACAAGATATTGAATCTCCTCCTCCTCAGTGAAGTCGCCCTCTGGTGCGTACTTCTCAATGTTCTCTAGCAGGTGCTTTTCCTTTCGTGGGCGATCAACAGCCACCGCACTCCAAAAGTGCTTGGTACCCTCAAATCTTTCGTCCACCAATGGCTTAAGAGCACCTGAGCGGGAAAGAACATCTAGCGCTTTCTTGTTTAGCTTAGAATAGACAATGTTCTCATTGAAAAGAAAATCCTCAACAGTATTAAACGGACGATTGTCAATAATCTGCTCAATTGCTTTCTCGCCCAGTCCCTTGATAGATGTCAGAGGTTGAATCAAAGTCTTTCCATCTTCTGAAATCTCCCAAACTGAACCCGAGGTATTGACATTCAGTGGCTCGATACTAAACCCGTGTGCCTTAGCCACATTAATAGCTTTTTCCTTCCTTGTTTCCGGCTCCTTATCAAGAAATGCTGCCATCCACTCTGCAGGATAGTAGTTCATGAGCCAGGCGCACTGAAAGGATAGAACGCAATATGACACAGCATGAGATTTGTTAAAGCCGTATCCGGAAAAATACTCAAAAGTGTCCCACAACTCTTTTGCTTGCCACTTCTCAAGTCCCTTCTCCAAACAGCCATCCAGAAACTTAGAATATATCTTGTCCTTCTGTTCCTGTACCTCTCCCGTACCCTTCTTTGTCAATAGTTTGCGAAGCTTGTTACCCTCATCAAGAGATAAGTCCTTACCAAGACGGTGAGCCAACATAGCAATCTGCTCCTGAAAGATAAGAAATCCGAATGTCTCTTCAGTCACTTCTCTCACAATGTCATTAGCATATTCGACTTCATCGGGAGCGTTCTTTGCTGCAATAAACTTTTTATCTACGCCAGCACCGAGAGGGCCGGGGCGATAGATTGAGGTGATGGCTGCAAGCTCAATGATGTTGTTTGGTGTCGCTCTCTTGCAAAAAGACTGGGCTCCGTTTTCAGTAAACTGGAAGATGCCAACCCACTTACCATCGTGAAAGATATTGTCCCATACCTGCTTGTCGTCCAAGTCAATGACTTCCGGGTGCAGATTCTTTTCGTAAAATCCCTTCACGTCTTCAAATGTGGGATTTTCAATCCCCTCGTGTCTTTGCAAGATATGGCGTACAGCCCCCTCTATCATCCTGAGAGAAGCAAGTCCCAGTATATCAAATTTAATAAAACCCATTGGTTCCAAATGTCGTACATTTTGTCCTTCACTCCATGGTGTCTGTCGGACACCTCCACTGTTAATCATGGGCATCCACTCGTCCAGATTCTCTCCGATAACAACACCTCCTGCGTGTCGACTAGCCGAACGGACTTGCCCATAGAGCGACTCTACGTGAGTCTTAATTCTCGGATATTTTACTAAGAATTTTTTCAGCGTTTCCGAAAATTCCATTACTTCTTCAAATGTGGGAACATACACCCCAGCAGTGATGCCGTGCTTTTTCTTTGCTAAGGGAGTTGCCTCAAAGAGCATCTTGCCCGTAACATTGTTAACCTCAGTGAATGGCACCTCATAGAACTTAGAAATATCTTTAATTAGAGAGCGCAACTGCAGGGTGTTCCAGTTTGTAATTGGAACAACTGTATCATCGCCCCACTCAGTAATCAGCTCTTCCTTCAAATCCATCGGAGAACTCACATCGTAATCGATATCCGGATAACCCGAACCCCCCTTTGTCAAGAATCTCTCAAACTGTAGCCCGTACTTAATTGGATCTACCTGTGTAATACCCAGAGCATAAGATACCAGTGCGCCGGCTGCAGAACCTCTTCCTGCGCCTACGAGCTGGCTCTTTGTTGCCCTATCTGCTATAGCCTTCATCGTGAGAAAGTACTTGCTGAACCCTCTACTATCGATGACTTCAATTTCCCTGTCAAGCCTGTCGATATATTCCTGCTCGTCTCCGAAACCTAGAGTTCGGGCGCCCTCCATGCAAAGCTTTGCCAGCGCGTCGGTTGCACTAAGCCCGTCTGGTACCACGAAGTCCGGCAACCTGACTGTGTTGTCTGGCAGGAACGTTTCAATCCTATCATGCGCGATGCGATAAGACTCTGTAATAGAGTTTAGCACCAAATCGTCATCATATTCAACACCGCACTCCTTGGAGTACTTGTTGTAGGCTTCCCACATCTCATCCCCGTTTTTGGGGTATAGCTCGTATCCAATCTCGTCAACCTCCACAGGAAGCTCCATGCTTAACCACTCTGGTGAGCCTTTTCCGAGCCATCCTAGTCGTTTATACAGCTCTCTATCTTTCCAGGCTTCTGCGTTTGGATAGTGACTGTCAGCAGTAGAGATGAGGGGGATTCCGAACTCATGATGCATCTGAATAATATACTGGTTTAAGTCATGCTGCTCTGGCACGTTGTTCCACTGCAGCTCCCCATACCACCTATCACCGAAAATAGATTGCATCTTTTGCGTTGTAGTTCTCATTGCATCAAGAACAGCATCTGCACCGGTTTCTCTATTTTCCCAATAGTTTCCAGCGTACACTCCACCCAAGCATGCCGATGCCGCGATTACTCCCTCGTTATGCTTCTTTAGCATAGCATAGTCGACGCGAGGATATCGATAAAAATGATCCGAATCGTATGACGTCGAAATCATCTTGAAGATGTTCTTGAGCCCTTCTTGATTTTGAGCCAAGAGTATCAAATGCCTTCTCCTATTTAGGATAGACTTAATCTTCTTCTTGGACTCCTCGTTCTCAACAGTTGTGCCACTCTGCAGATCTTCCTTCTTGCCTCGCTTCTTTTCAAGCTTGGACTTTTCATACTCTTCCTTCCAATTTGCAATAGACGGAATAAAATATGCCTCACACCCGAAAATAGGCTTAAAGTTCTTTCCTTCTGCATGCATCTTTTTGGCATGCAAAACCTGATACGCCAACCCATTGGCGTTTCCGTGATCCGTAAGGGCAAGGGCATCCATCCCATTCTCATACGCAAAATCCATGTGCTCTTGGGGGTAACCCAATGCATCAAAAATACTTCCCGCTACCGAATGCGCGTGAAGCCCAACAAAAGGGATTTCTGGCTTGATTCTAGTTTCTGATGTCGGCAATTACGTTCTCCAGTTCAGCTGCAATAGCGGTTAACTCTTCAATCAGTTCTTCTCCGCGAGAAAAGGACTCAGGTGAGCGGGCCATATTATAGATTTCTTGCAATAGGAATTGCTTATCGTTAGTCAGGCTATCAAACGTGTATGCCATTCCTGCTGAATCTTTCACATGATACGGGATTTCATCGTATAGGTTTCTAATCTCTTCCACTTTCTTCTCCTTTAAATAATAACTTGCTATATTCGTGATACTTGAACATTTTGTCCCCAGGGTGCTTTAAGTTTCGAAACTCCTCGGACGCTATATAGTCCGCATAACTGTCCCAAGCCTCAATGTTGTAGTGCCAATCCAAATCAACTACTTTTGATTCTTCTATTCTAGCACAATTATAGATTTCGTCAAGTAAAAAATGCTTTGAACTCCATCTTTTTTTATGATCTAGCGATGAGTTGCCACCAGTACATTTGTTTTTCATATTCCAAAGGTACTCATTATATTCTTTAGCATTCATCGTAAATGGCAATTGCATACCTTCTCTAATAGTCTTGTTCTGATAAGACAAGAAGAAGGGCTTTGTAGAAGATATCTCTCTCCTATATTTTGCCACAACAGATGGATCGTGCACCCCGTACGGAAAAGACACGAAATACCTACTAGGAGTCAACCACTTACTAATCTTGTCAGAAACTATGAACGCAGTTAAGGCGCCGTGCAAAACACTGAATCCATAACTGTCCCTTCTTTCTCTGTCTTTTGGGTGAATCGGAGTATAAAATATAGGTATCTGTCTTCTGTGTTCTGAAGGGTACTTGACATAGAAGTGCTTGTTAAGCTTTAGAGGATCTTCGATGTAGTCTCCGAGTCTCTTCTTAATCAGGGGCTGAACGTCGTCATTGCAGACAAGCCATATTGTTTCGCATCCGGCATATGCACACTCTACGACTGATCTTTCGACTGCCAGATACGACTCCCCAATCATCTGCAGGGAACTATCCCATGGCAATCCGTAGTCTACGTTGGAGTTTGCGACAGGAACTATGCCGGCAAGATGAAAGTTGTTTTTAAGATTGCTTCCCGTCTCCAACGTCCACCTCTTCCAAAAAAACTCTCGCCGTAAAACCTCCTGCGTACTTTCTCTTCCTAACTGCCAACTCAAACATGTCCCTAAGTGAAACCTTTGAATAAGCTAGTAATGCGACGATTACCTCGTAAACGTCCACTAGCTCCTCAATACTAGGATCATCAACGAACTCTTGAGCTTCCTCCAGTAATTTAAACTTTAAGTGTTCTAGGTACTCTTCATCATCTTCTAATATCTTAAATTTACAAAATCTTCCATCCCTGTCTATGATTCCAGGCACTTTATCCCTTACAAGCTTATTATACGTTTCCACTATGCCCCTCTTTCTGACGAATTCATAACTTCTATATATTTGTTGCCCTCAAACCTTATCTTGCCTATGGCTCTCTTTTCACGACGGGTGGGCTCTATCTTTATCGATAGGTGCTTCTGCTTTCCGGAAAGAGTTGTGCCGCACTTAGCGCCCCTAATCCCGCTCTCCTTCATCATCTTCTCCACCTTAAATCTCACAACAGTTGGAGAGGAATCGAAACTGTTCAACTCTTCACTAGTCATGAATGACTCTGAAACGCAGTCCCTGACATTTTTACTTCCGTCCACTCTCTCGGACTTATAAAAATGAATCTTGTTAACAAACCTTTCGGAAGTCTCCAGTAGTCCAATGTCATGCTTAGCTCCGCTCCGAACATTAAACCAATCAAAAACTCTATATTCTTCCCTATCACCCTGAGTTGCGTCATCTTCGATGACGACATTTTCGTTATCAAACAAGAAGCACTTTTTAAAATCAGCATGAACACTGAACGCTCCTCCCAAAGATATTGACAGCTTACCTTTTCCGATTCTCACGTTATCTATCGAGGTACCAAAAGGAACCATTCCAGCCATGGCATGCTCTAACACTATAAATGACCAAGCAGTCTCGGCGTTTGTTGTCTTAAGTTTTAGTTCTGGGATTTCAACTTCTTCCACCTCATCGAAAGGAAACGGCTTTCTTCTAGAGTTCAATATTAGGGGAATGTTGTTTTCGTACGCATACCGCACGGCAGTAAGACTGTGCCCTACCACTATATCTTCAAAACCATACTTGTGATTTCTCATTGGCACGCTCCTGAAACGATAGTCATGAGGTTGTCATACATACTGTCTGCATCACTTGACAATTCGAAGTTTCTTCCCCCAGTGGCTATAGCCAACTCGTCCCATCCATAAAACCCCAGTGCAAAAGTGTGCATCTTTAACCTCTCAGCTGACATGAGCGCTGGGCCCACAACATGTATTGTGTTTGGCGGATTCATATAAGTTCTCTCTGGCTCGTCTGAAAATAAAACTATAATCTTATCAGCACCATTCCTCCAATTAACGAAAAACTCAGACAACAGAGGCGAAGATACGGCACCACCAGTCCACCTAGATTGATTTAAATCGTGAACCTGAACCTGACTAACGTTTCTCAGAGATAGATATACAGCGTCTAAAAGCATCTCAACTCCGCCCGTATGGATTCTTTCAAGCTCAAGAAAGCGATTAAGGAAGTCATTGAAGGGAGAAATATCGGAAACCAACCTCAACATCTCATACCTGTCTCTAGGGTTCTCCTCGTCAAACACAGGTATTGGGCCCACTATCAACCCCCACTGAATCACCTGCTCGTCTGCGAACTCCGTTGAAAACCTCTGTAATGCCTCGAGAGTGGCGCTTACCCGCACACCCATCGAACTCGACCAATCAACGATAAAAAGAATATCTGTGTTACGGATGCCTTCCCCGAAATCCACCACACCGTCGCAGTCATTATCCAACCCATCGCAAACTTCTGCAGAAGGGTGCACTTCGCCTAAGCACAAGTCTTGCACCCAAGCGTCATTTTCGAAGTTTCCCCAAGTGCCATTTTCACAAACCTGTTCTCCCTCAGAGCAATTTCCGACGCCAGCAGCTTTGAGGGGTCCTGAATAACAAAACCTAACTAAAAGCTCGTCTACCGTTCCGTCGCAGTCATCGTCGACAAGATTGCATGATTCTTCAAATACTGGTGGCGCAGTACAATCGACAAGCGTACCCCCACTACATTGAGCCACCCCAGCTCCACATGCCGTATTGCAATTAAATGTGCCCTCATCCTGCTTTCCGTCACAGTCATTATCAAGAGCATCACACAGCTCTTCAGAGCATACTTGGGACGCCATATCGACATTGCTAACAAGCATATCAATGAATGGAACAGGCACAACAAACACATCAACTGGTTGAGCCGAAACATCTCTCACTCTACTATCAAGCTCCACAGGCGTTGTAGGCACCGCATTATCCTCACATGCAATAAAAAGTGTTAAAAGTATGATTATCTTTCTCATTTTAGAAGCACATCCTCATATGATGCCAATTCATAGCCACCGTGTAAAAACCTTCGCATAAGAATGTTTCTTTTTTTTTTGGCTCGTAACATGCCATTCCCGAATCGGCACCTGCGTCAACGCCTACATCGTTTGGAAGGGCGGCGTCTGGAACGCCTGCGTCCTGAACTCCTGCATCTTCCACTCCTGCGTCAGGATTATCACGCTGCTGCCTTCCCTGTATACATGCTGCTTCCTCTATTGCCTCTACCACGGCATCCTGAACTTCCTGTTCGTTCTGCCCAGGAGGGCCACCGACTCTTGCGTTCCTATATTGCCCTCCGGCATCGTAGAGAGGATCATAACTTTGCCTGACGAAAATATTATCAGGGCCGATGATGAACACCATCCCACCTGCCATAAACATTGCGTGCTGAACTGCGAACGCATCAAAATTCACTCCCTGGGCTCGCTCATCTCCCAACACAACCACAATACGATGATTATACCTGCTCAAGTCTACAGTCCAAGAGTCTTCGATTCCCCTCAATTGAGCGTCTGGACGGTTCGTGCTCCACAGCACCTCATCAGGGTTTCCGTCGTTATCCCAGTCGATTAAGTCGTCTGTTAGGAACATGCCGATTGCATCTAGCGTGTTTTCCGTGCCACCACCCCTGTTAACTATGCCCGCATTAATCGCACCTCTAAGTCCATCAATTGCAGCTCGCATATCTTCAACCGGAACAACTGGAGGATCTTCAACTCCGGGGACGCAATTGTCGGCCGGGGCATATAGGTAGGGATCAAACATATCATCATTGCCCACAACAGCCAGCATATAACAAACATCCGCTACACCGTCATTAAAAAGTCGCTCTACTGTATTTCTGGTAGCGTCGAACGCTGCCCACAACTCACCTTGCTGCATCGAACCGGAGACGTCGATAACCATCATGACAGCCACCATTCCCTGTTCGAAGTCCTCGTCGATATCTCCATCGCAGTCATCGTCTTCTTCGTTGCACCGCTCGATACCGGGGCGAACTTCCTGCAAGCACTCAAAAAAACCATATTCAAGTGCGCCGTTCTCGTCTCTTCTGGATTCGCAGAACGCTGCACCCAGTCTACAATCTCCGGCAACGTACTGAGGACCATCCTCTCTTCTTTCATAAAGAATGACTTCTCCAGTGGGTATATCAGTAGAGCAAAGCATCGTTAACGGGCCACCCCCTGGTCCTTCATCAACAAACCCATCACAATCTTCATCTACCCCATTGCAAACTTCTGGCTGTGGGACATAATCGGGGTGTTCACAGTCACAACTGCCTGGTTCAAAGTCCTCATCAATAGCGCCATCACAATCGTTATCTACAAAATCACAAAGCTCCCGAGGGACATCTCCGCAAGCACCGCAAGCATTCAGCAACAATTCATCAGTTGCGCCGTCGCAGTCATTATCGATGCCGTCGCACTCCTCAATTGGATCGACTCCACATTCACCACAAGAATTCAACAAGTTTTCATCGACACCTTCGTCACAATCGTTATCAATACCGTCGCACACCTCGACGGGATCTGGGCCGCATTGCTGACAAATATTTAGCACCCCTTCGTCCGTACTGTTGTCGCAGTCGTTGTCCAAGCTATCGCACTCTTCCTCTGTTGGCAATACTTGGTTTTCACACTCACCATAACCATAAAAGAACTCTATTCCTGCGTCTGTCTCCCTCGCGAGCTGCTGGCAAACAGAAATGCCAGGCCTGCAGACTCCATTTTTCGAAGAACCTTGTCTGCCCTCGTAACAACTTCTAAACAGAATAGGGGATTGTGCGCCACCACCAAGTTGTTGCGGGGATTCATTTACGTTTCCATCACAATCATTGTCGATGTCATCGCACACCTCCATCCTAGGGAAGTTAACTTGCGTACATTGAGTCCAACTAGTTGAATGGCAAATTCTCTCTCCCTGCGCACAGGGTCCAAGAAAAGCCGGAAGATCACACGATTCTCGCAGTCCGTACCTCTCACAGACAATAGGTGGAGGTGCCGCGTCGATGACAGCATCAACTATCGGGCGGGCATCTATCAGCCTTATGTAAATGTCTGGTTCGATGTATGCATCCTCGATTCTCAGTCGAGAATCAGAGTTATTGCTGCTTCCGAATGTATTGCCGGCATCTCCAAGTCTTCCCTTGTCTGACGTCATTGCCGAGTCTTCGCATGCTAGCAGAGATACTGCCATCAATAAAAATAAAAAGTTTTTCATTATTTCTCCGTGTATGTTTCCCTATATGCCTCTACAGCTTCTGGGAAAAAATTTCCCGCGATGTCTAGGCAGGCGAGCGCAACTTTCTGAATTTCCCACTGAGCGCCCTTGTGGACGCGTAGCCCAATGAACTTCAACAAATTGTGAAGATTGACAGTTCCATAATACTGAGTATACAGATTTTGAGGAAGGACTCCTCTTGCTTGCTCTCTACATACGCCAGAACCGATAAGAGACTCATAAAGCTTTAAGCTATTAGTATGATGGTTTTTTATCGCTTCTGACGCATAATAAGCACTCGATGGATATATCCTATTTCCACCCACTTGGCTGATATTAGGATTAATCAGCTCGTCGTTACTGGCTTGTCTGTTAGACTTATGCTGAGTTCTAAACTCGCTTGGTTCATAGAATTCCATATCAACAGAAGTATATCTCCTGCTAATCTCATTATATGCCCAAGTTCGATGACGGTGGTGCTGACTTCTTATGAAGAGAGGCACTGTAAACCTCATTGTTAAACTACAGTGCTCGAACGGACTAGTGTGGTTGTGCTTTATAAGATACTTAATAAGCTTTACATCCTTTTCGTCCAACTCCTCTTTGTTAGCTCCAAACGAAACCCTAGCAGCGTTAACAACAGTTAAATCGCTGCCCATGTGAGACACATACTCGACGGCTCCGATGCCGTCATCGAACAATTCAATCCTCATTTAATCCTCGCAATAGCCCTACAACATAATTCTCCAAGATAAGGTGATTAGTCTTATCCTTTACGTTCACCTCTTCAATCATTGACTTATCGACAACAACAGTCTTGTCAGAAAAGGTGCCTCTCCGCAACTTCTGAAATGGCTCAGCGCAATCTGGTGCCACATCAACCACAGTTGCGACAATGTACCTTTCTTCTTGTGGCTTGTAGTCTTCAGGAAGAAGAATGCCGCTCTCATTCGGTTCCTCTCCCTTAAAGTGAGGAACAATCAACAAATGACGATTAACAGGCTTAAGAGAGGGAGGAATCATCACTTCACCTCGATAGTCTTCTTGACGTGCTGGTAAAAATCCAGCAGCTGCTCAATGTCAGTATTGCTTTTCATCATTCTGTATGCTTTTACAGCCATTGAAATCTCTTCCTTGGTGAGCCAACCATTTTCAATAAAATTAGTCTTAAGATCTCTCTTAGACTCCTTGTACGGCTCCATAGCATCCTCAATTGCAGCCATATTCTTAATATAGCTCGTGATGTGAGTCTCCTTTTGCTCCACGCTCATAGTGGTTGTATCGCTGTTGCTCACAATAGACAAATTCGCACCCATGTTAAAACTCCTTTAGTTGTTTTGTTTTGTAATATTATATTAACACTAATTTATATAAAAATCAAGTGTTTTTTAAAACTTTCTTGGCAATTGCCTTAACTGCCATCCTCTCATTTCTAGAAAGCTTCTTATAAGTTTCGAGCCCTTCTCCGAACGTGAAGGGGCGGTTTCTAACCTTGGTCATAAACTCTTTTTCTCTTCCGAAATCTCTCTCGCCGACTTCTATCTTGTTTCCATACCCAGGAAACTCAGAATTGTTGGTTCCCATCAGATAGGCGCCTTCGGCGCCCTTCGGTATTATTAGTACAGAATCCTGACAATATTTCTCACCCAAAGTAGTTATAGAATCGACAAAGCTTGGATCATCTTCGAGGTTCACCACAAACATGCTGTCTTCGCTAACTTCGAAAGCTTCAGGTGTATTGAAGTTCTCTATATAAGAGCCCTTTGCCTTCGTGACTCCGTAACCGAGAGATAACAATGCCGCCTTTAAGTCTCTATTTCTAGAAAGATTATCATCTCCCTCAGAAGGAGTGTCGGCGCGCTCTGTGCACTTGCTGGAATCCTGTATGTCTCCTCGGAACGCTGTTATCACTGCTGTTTCACGCTGTTCCATGTGCCTGTGAACTCTAGACAAAGAAGACTCAGAAATAAATTTTCTCCATATTCCTATAACTTCTTCCATCATCTTAATATAGCTCCTCCAGCTCAATATATTCCTTAATCTTAGTCAATGTCGACACCTCTCTATCCAAATTGATATTAGTTATTTTATCAATTCTATACTCGTCTTTATAGATATCTGTGCCGTCATTCCTCAAGAGGTTCGTGTTCTCCACAACCTTCTCGTAAGGTTCATCATCAAACCACTTAACTCTAGCGTATGCCCAAGGAACATTCAAGCCCTCTTCCTTAACGCTCAGCGACTGCACAACACCATATCTTCTAATTCCGTGCCACTCATTATATACTACATCACCAATTTTCATATTTCTTCTCTTTCTACTCTTGTTGCTTCTATTTTATCAAACCAGATAACAATATCTTTTGTTCCTTGGTTTATTCGGTAATAGACACCTTTATATCTTTGTGCGTCCTCATCCCTTATAGGGGTGAAATACTCTGGATAAAGCCCTGGCTTGTCTTCTTTAGCTAGGGACTTCAACACTTTATCCAAATTAGGCACTACCATGCCCGAAGCCTTTTTCGACTTGTGCAACAAGTCTTCTGGATCCTCTACTAAGTCATATATGTCAGAAGCCGACACTTTGACAGAATAGAGGTTTTTTTTAGCTCCTGCTACGACTGTTTCCAGATGTGAGGGATCCAAATAGAAGAAAACTCTAGGGAAAGAAGAAACATTGTAATCATTCTTGCTATAAGACATGCGAGCACTTCGAAACTTTTCTGGATCTAGAGGGATCTTGTCCATATCTCGAGCTGAAAAACGAAACAACTCTATCATTCCACCTTCAACGTATTTCTCCAGCTCTTCCTTGAGCAAATACTTCTTCCATTCCCTGTATATTCTCTTCATACTATAACTACCTCTATAGAAACTTTATTTCACAACTTCCACCAGCACAAGCTGCTTCGCCAGTCAAATCAGTATTATCTTCCGACTCTGAAACCTTTGTTAAGTCTACGTCTTTTAACGAAGACATAAGCGCCTCATACCTCTCTCTGGAGCAGTCCTCAAATGGTGCCTGCTTATAGCTTCCACCATCGTACGGAAGTACCGAAAGTCCCGTGTAAGATTCTCTGTTTTCCCACATCCATTCGCCTACGTCTGTCCACTCAGAATCCTTGAGAGATATTGTTGCAGAAACATTATGGTTGTTTGGGCCCTTTCCGCCGCCGGGAAAAACCCAATTCTCCGTGACGTGCTTCACCCTCTTCAGCAACTGCAATGCAGACTCTGTTCTCAGGATAGCTCCCTCCGGCGCTTTTTGGGGGACTGAAATCACTGCCGTATCGTGTGGACGAAAATATTCGTCTTCTACTAGTTCCGGATGGCTTTTAGCCAAAAACGAATATATCGGCTCATTCTTCCCTACTCTGATTCTTCTAACATAATAGTCGTTATGCCAGGCGTGAATTCCGCTCGATGTACCAAGCACCAAAGAAGTCGTACCTGCAGGCTTAACGCACGTAGTTCTCGCGGCTGGCGAGATATCAATAAGCTCTGCCACCCTAGCGTTCTCCTTCTTTACTATTGCTGCTGCAGCCTTCATGTCAAGCTCCAACACCGTACCGGAGGCAATACCAGTCATGCTAACTCCCAAAAGTGCGTCCTTGTCCGTGTTTGTTTGCCAAACTGGTCGCAAATAGTGAAAGTCCGTATAACCTGCCTGCAAAGTCCCTATAAAAGAAGCAACACGTGCACGTTCTTCAAAGTCCTTCTGATCTTCTATATCGCTAACGTTAATCTCCGTCAAGTTGCAAAACTGACAAGATCTTAAGGAAATTTCATGACACGGGTTAAATCCTCGTTCTTTGTCGTTAGTGAACGAAAACCCTGGTTCACCGGCTCCAGAGGCACGTATCCTCTCCCACAACTCTAGAAAAGTGTCCTTCGTTATCCTATGTCTCATTATGACTACAGAATTGTTTGCTCTGCCTCTTTGTGGATTCTTCTCCCACCAACTACCGGTTTTTGCAGATATCATCTCACTATCATCAGCTGAGAAAAGCGAAATCATTGCCGCTCTGCGAATTCCTCCCGCCAGTACAGCGTCGGCGATATGGCACATGATGTCATGAGCTTCAATAGTCTCAAGCTGTTGTCCGTCTTCTTTGCTTTCCAGAATGCCTTTGATTTTTAGGAGACACTCTTTGAGCGGCTGAGGGCCAGGAGCCTTTCCTCCGGAAGTAACTAATCTTTCGCCCTTTTGTCTGATATCTCCGTAATCGAACCGAATATGACTATTGCGATATCCATAGTAAGTTTCCATCAACACTTTAACAGCGTCTGCCCAGCCCTCAATACTGTCCTGAATGAGGTACCTGTAGGTTCTGCTTGAAGTGGGCTTTCTTATTTCCGGCAGCTTTTCAACGTGGTGCCTCTGAACTGAAAAACCAACCCCTGTGCCGCCGAGAAGCAAAAACATCGACTCGCTAAATGCCCTATAATCGTCGAGAGCAACAAAGGCGCAATTAAAAATTCGAGATGGATTAATTTCAATCGGCTTTCCACCAAATTGCATCGAACGCATGGAAGGAAGAACTTTCTTATCATATACCAACTTGTATGCCTTGCGAATCTGTAGTTCTAACCCTGGATACTTTTTCAGGTGCATATTCATGTTTCTAGTCACCAGCTCGTTCCAAGTTTCTCTTCTATTCTCTGCAGGCAAAAACCTTGCATACTTCATGTGCACGGTAATGTCGGATAATATTTCATTAGATAGTTCTTTCATTTTCTCACGTTCCTCCCTTCTTAAAGTCCTTATATTTTTCTTTTAACAATTCCATCTGGTGTTTAGCAGCTTTTTCAACAATGTCGTTCACTGTCTCGTCTGTAGGTGGTAAAACCTTAATTTTTACGTTACTAGTGTCCATAAATATTGGATGTATAATTCCATCTGGACCATTTCTATTTTTTGCTACAAAAATCCTACCACCGTTAGTGCCCTTATCCTTTATCGTTCTAGAAACAGTAAATATAAAATCAGCAACGAAGCATTTATTAAATGCTTCGGAGATTGATTCCATAGTTATAACTTCGGCGTTAAGTCCGGAACGATTGGTTTGGGAAGCTGTCCAAATGGGGCACTCATAAATCTGCGCTAAACCTCGTAACTCTTCATAAATAGTTTCCAACTGATGTCTTTTCTCATCTTTCGACGAAGAAGCTGGTTTTATTAAGTCTCCGTAATCAACGATTATCATGTCCGGCTCAAAGCCTCTAAGCTTCATTTTTTCTAGATGATTTTTTATTGTTTGAATGGATGCTGAGCGTGTGGGATACTCCTTCACTATCAGTTTTCCCTCGATGTCTTGTATCTCTTCGTATACCTTCTCCTTAAACGCTCTCAAGTCCGAAAGCCCTATTCCCGTGATGGCACTATCGTACCTGTTCGCAACAACCGTGTCAGCCAGCTCTAAAGTATAGTGAATAACATTCTTTCCTTGCTTGAGGGCTTGCGCCCCCAAATGAACAAGAACCATACTCTTTCCGGCGCCAGTTGGAGCAATGACAACACCCAACTCACCCTTTCCTAGTCCACCCTTAGTGATGTCATCCATCTCTTTCCAGCCAAAAGAAACTGGATTTCTTACCTTTAATTCGAAACGTTTCTCGAAATCTAAAAAGTAGTCATACCCGAAGTTATTGTCACTCCCAAGCTTAATGGCGTCATTAATTACCTTGCTTATCTCCTCAAAAGAGGAGCGCTTTATAAGACTAACCGACTTAATCATTGCCTCTTTAAGCTTCTGCTTTCTGCAGAAATCAAGAGCCTGGTCCTTGATGTACTCAGAGCCCTCGACTTCCAGGCGAGTCGAAATAACCCTAGTGTAATAATCTCGAATACGGATTCGAATTGGCTCAGGCTCTTCTTTAAGCTCAGTGCGCAAAAGAGACAACATTATCTTTTGCGTTGGCTGAACGTTATATTTGTTCCTATAGTTTCGAATGAGTTCCACAAATGTCCGGAGGTATTTAAGCTCTAAAAAATTTGTGTCAAACACCTCAAACATCTGATCTGCAAAAGGGCGATCTGTCAGCATCAACTGACACAAGTCCTCTTGAAATGACTTTCCAAATCTGGAGAAGTCTTCCCGCTCATTCTTCATGATTTTTCCTTAATTGAATATCTTATTCTAACCTAGATTGCAGAACAATTCAAGTGTTTTTTTTAAAATCTGAAACAAATCTATTAAATGCCACGAACAAGTCATTCAGAGATACCTCTCCGATACCATCCTTGTGCATTTCCGCTCTTAAACCACTCTTATTGAACTCTGGTTCAAACTCTTCCATCACTTCTCTAATTTTGTTGTGCGTTTGCACCGGCAGAGAAGGAGAATAAAGCTGCATAAGCTTATAGTTTTGTTCGATTAGTTTTTGCTCTGCCACAATAGAGTGATGCACCTTTAGGGGTGACTCTTGCTCTTGGCAGCTCTCAACCAAGTCATTCAAGAAATATGTCTTATCCTCTGACAAGAAGGGAAACCTTTTTGCTACCGTACCCAAGCCAACACCTTTAAGTCCCGCAAGGTTGTCGCTCGAATCGCCGACGATTGCCCTAGCTAAAGCAAAATTAGTTGGATGAATCCCGTATTCCTCGATAACGGCATTCTTGTTCAGAACTTGTTTCTGAGTGGGGCGATAAAGGACTGTCTTGTCATCCAACAGTTGAATAAAGTCCTTGTCGGAAGATACAATCACCTTTTGGTGCTCCTGCATAGATGGGTGTTGTACAATTGCCGCAATAACATCGTCCGCTTCTACGCGAGGCTCTAAAAACTGAATCACTGGTGTTTGATTCAGATACTCCAGCACCCTGACTTGTTGCCAGGTTTTGTTTTCTTCCTCTTCTTGTTCCGTCATATTTCTAATATCACGGTTTAAACGAAGAGGCTTTCTTCCAGCTTTATAGTTCTTATTGACAGCCTTTCTTCTCGTCGAGCCGCCTTCTCCGTCCCATACGACGAATATCTTATCTGGCTTAATTTCCCTTGTCAACTTATTGAGGATTTTGAGAAACCCCTTTGAACCACCGATAGGCTGTCCATTCGATGACATGCTTGGATCAACAATGTAAGATCTCAAAAATTGATTCAATGCGTCTACTATCATTACTCTCATATTCATACTCCTAAAATAAAGCCACCTCTGGCAGAATACCAGAGGTGGCTGGAAAAGTCAAGGACTTTAAGCGGGATTATCAGTCCTTAACCTCAGTTTCTTCAGTTTCATAAAAGTCAGAAGCCTTGCCAGTTCTATCAGAAAACTTCTTAATGACGTCTTCATCAATTATCTGCAAAACTCTGTTGGAAAACCTCTCGTCTTCCAACTTACTTAGCCAACCTTTGCGTTGAAACTTCTCTTCAGTTCCGTCTTCATGAACGAGGGCGAACCAGGCACCCGATTGCTTAAGATTTTCCGATATCTGGATGGCGTCAAACCAGCTTTCCTTATCTTGGACTCCGATTTCTCCACTATCTCCCCACAAAATCTTAAAGTTGCACATTCTTCCAGCGGTGCCGAAACGAGATTTTTCAATCTTTGCCTTCACCTCTGAGCCGATGCGAAACCCGTTTTCATCCTTCACAAAGGACGCTTTTGCCTTTCTGCCAGTCAGCCAAATTCTTAAAGAATAGGAATATGGTAAAGACTTGCCGCCAGGCGTCATATAAGGCGTTGTCAGCGCCTCAGTGGGTGAGCGAGTAATGTTAGTTTTTAACTGATTAAGAACTAGCAATGTCGCATCCGCATTAGCAATGGGCACAACCAACTTAGACATGCCTTTAGACAAAATCCTTGCTTTCTTGCCAACTTCCGCATTGGGATTGAAGTCCCCTGCAATATCTGATACTGATGGCGTTAACGCCAGCGAGTCCCAGATGAATAAAAGTTTATTGCCAGTCGACAACAAATCTTCGATGGTTTCCAGTACGAATTCAACAGACTGAGCCTGTGTATATAGAAGCCTTTCTAAATCACAGCCAGCGCGTTCCAAAAAGTCTGGATCGATTGCAGATTCAGAATCAAAGTACACAACGTCAATTCCCATCTTTTGAGCATTCGCTGCTACCTGAGCTGCCATAAAGCTCTTACCAGTCGACTCCAATCCTGCAATTTCTGATATCTTCCCTACTGGAATACCTGCCAACTTACCTTTACACGTGATTGAATCCAGCCAGCGTGAGCCAGTTGGAATCCACTCCTTTACCTCGGTTGGATTATCTTCTTTAAGACTATAAGCAACAGTGGAGCCTGCTCTCTTGTTGACAAGAGACTTCATTTGCTCAAACGAAACTTTACCAGTCTTGATTTTGGTTATTTTTGCCACCATTTTCTCCTAATATTGCTTAACAGTGAATGAGGCACCTGTAACCCCGTGCCTCCCTGCGGACAGTGATTTAGCTGTTGAGCAAATCGTTAAATGCTGCCTCAACAGCATCCGTTTCGCCCGTCGTAGTGGTTGTCGTAGTGGTGGTACCAAAACGCTCAACTTCGCCTGTGCCGCCGTCAGTAGACAGGAAAGTATCCAAAAGCTGCCCCACTTCCTCTGTCGTCTTGCGCTCGAACAGGGTTTCAAAGTTAGGTACAGTCTCAAGCAATTCTGCACAGCGCTCGTCGCCACCGACGTTATCGTCGCAAAGAACTGTCTTGCGAGGACGAGGGCGAATGTCTGTAGTGGGAAAAGATGCGCCAGGCGCCTTTCCATACATAATCTTAAGATCGTTACCATCGTCCGGATCGGTGATATCGCCATAGTCCGGATCCAGAACAATATTCAAAAGCTTCTGATAGGCTGTCTTTCCATACCCCCAAACTCTCACTCCTTCGTTCTCTTCTCCGCGAACCAAAACTGGGGAGAAGAACCTCTGCTTTGCAAACATGTCCTTTGCCAGTCTCTTGCTCTCCTCAGTGCCTTCGTTCCAGAGTTTATTTCCGAAATCGCACACAGGGCATCCGTCTCCAAAATTACGCTTCGGGCAAAGAAAACCTCCCTTTGCCACGTTGTAGTGGAACCATCGCTCCTTGAAGGGATCACCATCGGCAGTCGGAACAATACGGAGATTATTCTCTCCATCGTTTGGACGCCAAAAAACCTTCTTACCGGTATCCTTGCCTTGCAAGGTATTCAGCTTTTGTTTCATTTTCTCAATATCAATAGCCATTTTGTACTCCTTATTTTTTTGCTCAATCGGCTAAAGCAAGTCGGCAAATTTCCCGACTAACTGCAATTATTATACAATATCTGTCCTCAAATATCAAGGACTTTTTAATTTTTCTCGATTTCTTGAATTCTGGAAGAATGAGCTACCATATATACATATTCGTGTTCATAGTCTGTTGCGAATATGCCATAACTCACTTTTATATTTTCTGTTTTTCTAGATTTTACTTGATCTACAATTTTTCTAAAAAGATGCGCTTCAGTCTCCAACTTGCTTTTAGGTATACCGTAATAATACCTAATTTCTCTTATGTTGTCAATAGGAAAAAACATTTTTTCTTCCCCTGTGCTAAAATCGACAAATCCATAAGTTGATATCTTTGCTGAAGGCACAGGGCGAGAAAAAGTATCAGATACCGACTTCGTGTTGTTAAACACATTAATCATATGAACTGTCGACACCAACATCTCATTCAAGCTCTCATGGTAGTTCATAATCGTTATGTTATCTATCATCTTTTCCAGCTCTATATTAGATATCATGTATATCCTACCCAGCGCTCCCGATCTAGCGTACTGTTGAAGCACATTTCGCGCCACCCTCTCTTGAAGTGTTTTAGATTCACCCATCAAGTCTACTTCTGGATAAATATATAAAACCTGTACACCACAACCTTTCTTTACTAATTTCTCCATGAGAACTAAAGATATCCCCGATATAGTGCTGGCTCCGCAAAGAACAAATAAAACACTCTCATCCGACACGCCTCTGAAGAAATTTCCAGTTTTAGCTTCATGCGCCTCATATTCTTCCGGGGTATCATACACGGGGAGCTTTAAATACCGCTTTTCTTTTACATCTTCTGAGTCCACCTTTAGTACTTTGTATTGTGGGTAGTTTTCAAACTTTCTTGCTATGTTGCACCCTGCCGTGCCTACACCTACTATCGTTTGCATGCTATCTCCTTAAGATTTCCGTAATCCTTGCCGGCGCTCACGTTTGCTTTAAAGTTTCCAAACCTAGTATTTTCGAACATCTCAACAATGGGTAAAAGACTCTTAAATTCGCTAGCCTTAAAATCAAGAACCACAGAGTCATGAACCGTAAATGCAATATTTGTCTCTTTGTCGGATAGGTAGTCAAATATCTTCAAAGCGTTCTCCAAAACCAAGTCGTTCGTAGTTGACTGGATTAAATAATTTAGAGAATGATGTTTGTCAGCTGGAATCTCTCTACCGTAAGGAGTCGAGACAATATCCCCGTCCCAAAAGTCGTCTGAAACGTTTCTATCGTAATGCTTTTCTATTGCTTCGTCTCTCGCTGAAGGATTATAAAGCCAAGCAAAAAACCTCTCTTTCATTTCGTGTCGAGATGTATTTCCAGAAGTCAGATTCTCTACATTCCACTGGTGGATATCTCCAACAGGTTGCTCTTTTCCAGAAAGAGCCAACAGAGTTCTTATTTCTGCTCCGTTATAGTCTAGTTCAACAAATAAGTCATTTTTTGGCTTAATCACGCAGCGATGTTCCTTGTCCATCGTTAAAATGGGGAAAGTCCTTTTTACGTTCGTCAATCTTCCCGTCTTAGAACCAAACATATTATATCGCACAAAAGGACTAATTTTTACTAATTTTTGTGAAAAGCTTCTCGTTTTTATTTGATGCATTTTCTTGTTCAAAGCGTTTGAATCTATATTGAGCTTCTGACTTGCTATGGTTTCTATCATTTCGTGCACTGACGCCAGAAAGTTGTAGTTTTTTTGCTTTTTGCATGTTTGTAGCGTGTGTCTTGTGATTTCGTTTCGAAGTGAATAATAGTCGTGCAAAAACTTATTTGGCACCATGTCGAAAAAACAATTTTCGTCAAGAGAGACTTTGGCACAAGAAAAAGAGCGAAAAAAAGCCTTCATTTTGCTTTCGGCAGCGCTCCATTCTTCTTCAAGAAATTCTGGACACATTTCTGATAGTGTAGCGCCGCTAGATAACACATACGCATACTCTATTTCCTTTTGTGAAAAAACTGAGGGTGAGTACTTCCATGTCGCTGAGAGGTTTTCGGGCTGATTGTCGAAAATCAGCCTACCATCAGCAAAAATCCCGAAACACTCTTCTTTCGAGTCAAGCGCCTGAAAAATCAATTATCCTACTCCGATAGATATTATTCGTTAAAAGCTTCTGTTGCGCTTTTCCCATTCATAGATAATACACTAGTTTCCTTGCTCTTGTCAAGTGAAAAAGAGGATGTACCCGGAAGATAGACTCTATTTATCGACTTAATCGAGGAATTAATGACATTCAATGCTTTTTCTATATTATAATGCTCCGAAGCTATCATCGCTCTTTTTATTACGTCTTCAAAGTCGCTTTTCTCGATATCTCTTGTGGTTCTTGTCTCCATCAGGCGCATGCGCAACAAGAGACGAAGCCAATACTCCTCATCATACCTGGGATTGTTGGGATTGAACATCTTTCGTTGTGCAGAGTCTGTCTTTGTTTTTCCCGAACACCTCCTAGTGGACTTTCTGAACGGATAGGCTGAAACAAACATGTTATACGTTGTTGTAAAGAAGCTGCGTATATCATCCATGTCTTCCAGATGAGTTTTAAGACAATATCTTTCAAAATAATCAGAAGCTGAGCCTGGGTTCCACCTGACTCCAGACTGAGCCATGTAAGTCTGCATTTGAGGTGCTGACAAATCAGCCACAACTCGCCATGGCGCTGTCTCATCAACCAAAAACCCGAATCGAGCCAGCTTTAGGGTATAAAGTTTGAAGCCTCGACTGTTCGACAGCATCTTTCTCTTATTTGCATCGTCCGATATGTCTTTATCGTCTGTTTCTATCACCAAGCCGGTGACGGCTAGAGGCGATGTCGAATTCAGCATCATGGCAGTCTTAGTTATTGGAAGCTCCACCCCCTTGCTGGAGAAATACCCACAAAACACCTCAATAAAATCATCAAAATTCAATATCCTTCTTTGGTTTTTGGGCAAGTAATAAGATAACATAAATTCTCTCACTTGACTAAGGTGAGTTCGGTGCATAACTCCGAAATCCCTCCAGCCATAAACGGCGCTGATGTTCGGCTTGCCCATAAATCGAGGATCGCCCGCCAAAGTGGTGTCCCTGTAATACCTCTGAAAATCTTCAAATGCTCTTACCACAAAATCTACCGCGAAAACAGTGGGACTGTCTTCAAAGTAGAGTACACTATTGCCGCCAGGTGTCAGATAACATGCGTTACCGTTCCTATCTACCTTTCCGTATAAATTGCTTGCTGACACTAAGTCAATACCCGCCGGGACATCGTTGGGGTAAATAAACTTCGAGTACTTTCTCAACTTAAAGGCTGCTTTAGCTCCTGTGGTGTTGTCTGCGGTAAACCTTCCCATTTATTATTCCTCCGAACTTGGCTTAAGTACTGTGAAGACTTTCATCTGCCCATCGTCGTCTTCAAAATGAACAACAAACCTACCATCTTCTCCTTGGGTTATGTTTGCTTTCTTTTTCTGTCCGACAAAGTTGTTAGCCGTATCCTGTAGGTGATCCTTGAGGACCGGATGGCTTCTCATCTCCTGCAAGTGGGTGTGCCGGGTGTTCCAGGTGTTCCAACTGAGCACCGTTCCGCCCATCGCTTCTCTCTGAATTTCCTCTTGCTCCTGCAAGTAGGCTTCTTTTTGCTTTATTCTTGCGGTTGCCTCTCTTTCCTCTTTTGTTGCTAGCCTCACGCCAGATGGGAGTTTGGTGTTTTGTTCTCCATTAACTGACAGACTTTCCGGAGTTCCAGCAATATCAGAGTCTCCCAAGCGAACAACTTCACCCCTCCTTGTCGGAATTGTTCGAGCAGGATCTTGAGACGTTTTCCATCCGTTGGATTCCCACTTTGTCCTAAGTTGAGTCTCGAAAGTGTGCCCCTCTACCTTGAGAACGACTCCCAACACAACATAATAGCCACCAAGCCCCAATTTAGAAACAATGCTATTTTTGGTGTTTGCTGGTTCACCGGTTGTTAGAGCGGGGTTAACAAACACTCTGGAACCTGGGTAAAAATATGTATTCCCCACCATTTTCACATCTGCAACATAGGGGTGTGATATTCTCTCTATACTTCCGTCCATGTGCATTCTGTCCTCCTTGTAGAATGGCAAAGCATCCTTTGAGAAGTTTATTTCCTTAATAAGTCCCCTGTCCTTACCTAGCACGAGATGGTAAATTCCAGCATCCAAGTCCTCTTTAATATTTCCTGATTTTGAAGTCAGAGGGACAAAATCCGCATGTAGCAAAATAGATTCATGAACCCCTTTTCCAGTTCTAGCTCTACGCTTTTTAGAAATTCCCTTGAGTTTTTCCATCACCTCGGCGATAGTCACCCTGTTTGGAAGATTCTCGAACGGGTTCGAGGGATAAGTCAAAATAGTCATCCCCAACTTATTTCCTTCACGGGATACCATCGGCGCCTCCCTCTCATAGCACCTACCCCCAAGAGCGGGAAAGATTATCTTTGTAGCTATAGCTCTCAAAAATTGAGCAAAAGTCCAACTGGTTTTATCTTTCTTTACTACGTTCTCTACGAACCAATGCTGGAATTCGCTTACAGATACTGGAATATCTGCTATGTTTAGGTTAATTTTGGCTTCCTCTGTGCCGAATATCAGCGGTCCAGTGATTACGTCAAATAGATTGCTATCTCCATTCAATCCGTTTTCATCCAACAGCTGCAGTGCCACATCTATCAAATCTCCCAAAAAGAAATATCCAAACTCATAATTTCCGGAACTAAGAGATGGCGCGGGGGACGACTGATTTGTGGATTCTTTTATTTCTGCTTGGTTTTTGTCTTTTTGCGCTGCAGCATTCTCTTTTTCAAGTATTTGCCTTTCAATATCTGTCGACAACTTTATTGAATCTGTGGCGTCCACCCCTGGTGCCTGTGGGGGTGGGGGAGATATAGTCTTTGTGGAACCTAGTGAATCCCCAAACTTCCCAAACGCACCTCCATGTGCTTTGGTGTGAAAATCCATCTCCTCTTTGTCGACACTTATATAAGACACTCCTCCAATCCCCATTGTAGCGCCGGTAAAGCCCCTGTTTTCCAGGGCTTCTATTAACCTCTTGTAGGAGTCGTGAGTTAGTTTAAGTATCTTGGATTTTACTTCCTTGATTTGTTTTTGCTTAGATTCGACAAGAGAATTCAAACCTGCCATCTGCCCCTTTCTCAAGTGCTTGAATTCTTGATCTCCTTCGGCTATAAGCTCGTTTTCAAAATCCTTCAACTGCTCCGCAGTGAGAGAGTCTGGGTCAGTCGAGGGGTTTTTCTCTTTGTATCTCTTTTTGAGATATATGTTTCTTTCTGGGATAGCGCTCCTGTCTATCTCCGAACTCACCTCTTGCACTGCCTTGTTGAAGCTGTCGAGGTGTTTTTGCCTCTCCTCTCTCATCTCTCTTGTCTCGAAAAGACTAGTTCTAGAGTCGTCTTCCAGAAGTCCCTCAATTCTACCGTGATAATCAATGTCGATAGTCATGGTGCCATCCTGATTGAAATTAAACGTATGATCGTTCAAGGTTAACAGCGCTGTAACCCTGTTTTGTACTAGAGCGTTTTTTAACTTTTGTCCGAGAAACGAATTTCTATCTGTTGGTACAGACCATCCCAGAACAGCCTTTATTTCAAAGTGAATAGGATCATGAACCTGGGACTCATGATAATGTATGCCTGAAAACATGTCCTTCAGCCACTTAGTCTTGTATCCCTTGCCTCTGAAGGCTCTGGAGGGGGCTATCAAATCTATATAATCAGCTCTGTCTGCATATTCGGCAAAAAAAGCACTCATGTTTTGTACAAATATTTTCAATTTTACAGAAAGAATTCTTTTTGCCGATTCCATGTCAGTACCCTGGTATTCTACCGTCATACTCTGAATACCTACGCTACCCACTCTTCCCGAGGCTTCTGTTAATATGTTTTCTATACTACTCTGTGTTGTGTGATCGTCAAAAATGAATCTTTCGTCTCGTGGTATCTTATTGTCCCCCTCGTACACTCTTTTGTAAAGCTCTATAGTTGGCTGCAACAAAGCTAACTTGTCTTGAGTTATGTTCATCATCTCTTCGAATCCCAGTCGCTTGTGCATTCTAGATACAACGTCTGGGCCGCCGTCTACTATCTTTAGATACTTAAACCTCTCAGAGTGGCTTTGACTCATCTTTGATAAAGGCAATATATTATGCAGTAAAAAACACTGCTCCATAAATCTAGCTTTTTCTTTATTGTCTTCTATAAGCTTCTGAAGAGTGTCTTTGGCGTTCTCTTTCTGTATTTGTTCCTCAATGCGAGCGCCTCCTGATAGATTCTCTTGAATTCTTTCTACATTTGCCTCTATTTGTGTTGCTGATTTGAATTTATTATTTTTGCAAAAGCTTATAAGATATTCTCTGAGGGCTGTATACTCCCCAGCGTATGCTGTTGTATCGGGAAGTTCGGATTTTGGTGTCGCGCTCAACTCCGCTAACCCAAACCACTCTTTTGCCGTTTCGCCGCCAGATGAAAGTGCCCCAGTAGCCAAAGATTTGAGAATCCTAACTCTGTTGCCGAGTTCGTCGTCCGGACCTCCAGACACTAGTGTGTTGCCCCTTTCCTCCTGTTCGCTGAGCCATGGATCCTTGTCTTCAACTGCTTTCAGATATGCCTTTATATCATTCAGTTCTCCCCTTTCTTTCTGAACCCTTTCTTCGTATGCCAGCAAAGGACTTTTATTAGTGGCAACTATTGAGCCATCCTGATCCACGCCTCTAAAAGCAAGGCTATTATCTAAGAGCTTCTTTAATGCCTTATGTTTTGCTTTATTCGTTACATAAGTCTTTATAAATTTGTGTGCCAACTGGACGCCCATCATGGCGTTATATTCTTTACTTATCTTTAAGTTTTCCTTAAGAGATTCTATTCTTTTGCCGGCTTTTATTTCCTCTTCGGCACTCAGGAAGGCTCCTGCCTCCACCACCCAACCCTTTTTTAATTGAGTTGCAACGGGGTACACTATCTTTTGGACTGCTTCGAAGAATTCGTTTATTTGAAAATTCTCATCAGCTGCCATAGTCTCCAGCCCTCGACTTTGGCCGACGCCTTCGGGGGTATCATACTCCCATACCTGCCCTTCGTTCCAACCGCGAAGGACTACTGGATGTATATTGCGTCTTTGGTTTTGCAAATGCTTTTTTACTTCGTCCAAAAACCACCTTTTGATGAGAACTCTTTTGTCTTTTTTGTATGCGACTTTAGCTGCTTCAACGTTTGCATATAAGCCCGGAGCTGCCCGATTTTGTTCGGCAGATCTCCTGTCGGCGAAAAAACTGTCGAATGGAGCTTGTTGTTGATGCGTGCTAATCAACCAAGAATATAGAGTGTGCTGCCCTGTTCCCGAGGCGTCATCATTTCC
>MDTA01110345.1_pt1 | contig 46730 bp, 41 predicted proteins | sample 811151 | NCBI WGS metagenome assembly MDTA01 (sample SAMN05326648, study PRJNA326480) | marine metagenome | isolation source: seawater | place: Indian Ocean: South | collected 2010
AAAAGCGGGGGACAGTAGCTGGTTCTGTGGCCTGACGGCCACTCGGAGGTGGGTCAAAATTAATGGCCAGTAGTGGGTCACTTTAATTGGCCACTAACAGTGGGGTTGAGCTTTCACATGATGATGTTTGGTTCTACGTGAGTACTTCCTATGCCCGCGTAGGGGACAGAGGATGTCGGTTTTATCTGTTCACTAAGCCGTCAGACCTCGTCGACCTTATTGGTGAGACGGGAGAGCAGTTCTGGATTGAACGCGTTATGGCGGTAACGCCTCCCAGGATGAATGGAACTGGAAGCTGGAGAATGCAGCAGCTGATGGAACTGATAGCTGTAAGCGACAACACGGACCTTCTCACAATCGATTATGTTTATAAGCTGGAAGACGATTTGGTTTATGACACGCGTCAAGTCCAAGAGCGAGGCACCGTTACTTGGCGTCAAGTTTTGTTTTCTGATGAGACGCATGCTCATTCGGATAGCGTGCAATCGTGAGGTGCTCGATGAAGGCTCAAATTCGGCGTGGAAGCAAGGGCCTATACCTTTTGTTGCCAAACCAGGTGATTTCTGAAGCCGGATGGACTTCTGGCCAGGAGCTTGATTTGGAGTTGGTGGGTGGCGAGCTTAGACTGAAGTCGACTGCTCCACGGCCTTCAGAGCCAGATATCGCAAGCCTTCTTGTAATGGTTCATAAAGAAGCACTCAGCTTGTTTGAGGGAGATGAAATAGCAAAGGAGCGCTGGATGGCTACTCCAGTACTTGGTCTGGGTAACAGGGTTCCGAATCAAATGCTGAACTCACCTGGTGAGATTGAGGTTGTCAGAAGGTTGATTGGTCAGTTGGATCGTGGGTCTTTGGTTTAAGCTGAAGATACGTCTACCTACTCAATAAAGAATGATCGTCTTCGCGAGACATTCGTGTCTTTCAATTGTAAGCGTCTGGTAATCCCATCTTGAGCTTGGCTGCGATATCGCTGAGCATCATACTCAGCCATATGTTCCAAAATGGAACACGTTCTTTTCTCGCTAAGCTTGCCGCTTTTATTGGACTTACCCGTCGTTCATGTTAAGTGTCCACTAAAAAATAAGTGGACACTATCCTGACGGCGGCAGCGCTTGGCTCAAGATGGAATCACCGCTTACTTTCAATTAAGCTTCTAGCGCTTCTAAAAAAAGGCTGACATTCAGAAACGATCGAATTGACCACAAAGCGGACCTTTCTGTGGCCCGGGCCCCGAGTTTAGGGGATGGTTACAATTCTCCTATTAGGAAGGTAACCCAAGCTTGTCAAAAAATGCTCGGTTACGTTCTTTTGCTGCATTCACTAATTGGTCGAAACTAATTACTTCGATATAGGCATGTGAAGGCTCGTTGTAACCGTAATAGCCCATTCCATCAGATGTGATCCGCAGATTGGCTCGGCGACAACGCCGGTGCATAGATTCAGTGAGGTCACAAAGGACATAGCAATAGCCGGGAATATCGTCGTTGCCGGGGATTGGGCGGCCGGATTTCGTAGTTACTTTGCCTTCTCGTATCCGCTCTAAATAACTAAGCGCCTGATCAATCGGGTCTTTATCTTCACCTTCGCGCATGTCATTACGCATTGGGCGTTTGATTTCGACAACCGTGATAGCAGCAAGTGGAAAGCTGGTCTGATCATTAACAAGAAGCGGGTTATCAAAGACCTTCAGGCTGAGCAAATCTGGCTCTTTTGTGGAATCATTGCCAGTAATAGGCATCGCATTGAGTGTTTTGTCGGAGGCTAGGTAGTTATGGAATGCCAAGCGCTCATCAATCAGCCAAAGGTTGCAAGAGTCTAGGAAAACCTCACTGGATTCTTTGCGCATGGGCATGATTAGCTCATGAATCATATCTTCACGAGCGTATTTTCCATCTTCCATCCGCTCGATTGATTTTTGTAGCAGATCTATAATCACCTTGCGATGTGAAACGTAATTAGCAAGGTCCGATTTTTTGAGGTCTTCTGCCTTACGTAGATACTCACTTAGCCGTTCCTTGTATTCCTCCACATGCTCCTCATTGTGAGGCTGCATTATGTCGTGGCCCTCGCTCACCAGTTGCCGCTCCACCTCATACCAGTGAGCATGGAGGTGTAGTTCCAACTCTTTGTCGGACTTTTCCGGGTCAACAATTAGCATTTCTTCAGCAACATAATTCGCAATTGGGCGGTATCGCGGTGCTTGATTGTTAATGAAATCATCCACCCGTTTGCGGCCGGCTGAGACATTTTCTGCCAGGACATCTTGTAAATACTCTTTAGTGCGCTTTAACACCGCATCGCGAATATCTTTAAAGCTCACTTCGTTGAGCATGTCCTCAACGTCTTCGGCAATATCAAAGGAGGTACGTTCGCTTCGTACGTGTTCGTTGAGGTAATCGGAAGACACATAGCAGGTGTAGGTGAACTCGCCAGAAGCGTCTGAAATTTTACCGTACAGGCCAGGGAGCTTCCCTTGAATAGATTCCTCTTTAACCAGCCTGTTGGCTGCACAGAGAGCCAGTTGGTGCTTTTTATTTACGGAGGCACGAAACTTTATGTGTGTTAAATCGAAGGGATAATCACCGATCGTAATAGTTTCGAGAAACGCACTGGCGTGCATATGCTCTTCGAGCAAGTGGTCAAGGTCGAACACCTCACCTGCATCTTCAACCAGAATCTTGGGTGCGCTGCCTTGACGAACAAAGTACCAGAGTACATGCTCAAGCAATTGATTGGCGATGGACTGCCCCTTGGTGGGTACCTGCTTTCGAAAGTTTTCATCAAACCCGACCAGCTTGATGAGGGTGCCAGACTGCTGTTCGGTAGCCGCACCAACTTTTTCACTGTGGACACCCAGTTTGTCGTTGAAGCGGAATTCGCGCTTCTTTGGCCCACCATCAACATCGAAAAAGTGGCTTTCCACTTCGACCAAATCAAACACCTTCAACCACATCAAACGGCCAACACCTCGGCAGCCCTTGTCAATTTTGTGATCAGAATCGAGAGTTTCAAATGACTTAAAGTTGATTTCATCAAAACCACAGCCATTATCAGCTATGGTGAAACCGATGATAGGCGGTAGAGCTTTGGCGTCTAAATCCAGGCCGCCTTGGGTAGCTCGATTGATACGAAGAACAATCTTGCCAGTATCGGGATTTCCTTTTTCTTCGATGGAGTGAATGGAGTTTACCACCGCCTCAAATACGGGCATTAAGCCGTGGCTCTTGGGCAAAGAGGTGTTTCGTAAGCGGCCTTTGAGGTTAGTTTGTAAACTCATACTCCCTCCTTAGAGATCCCCTTTAAAGGCGGAATCGAGAATTGATGCTTTCAGCCTTTCAAGTCTGTTAATTTTAATTCTCAGTGCATCTAGCAACTTCTGGTTAAGTTGATATTTCTCATCTAGATCGTTGACAATTTTTTTCTGTTCTTCCGAATTAGGGAGCGGTAACATGAACTTTCCGAGGCTTTTAGCCGACAAGTTTGGTTGCGCTGCGCCGTTGTTATAGTAAGAAATAAATTTCTGACAGAGACTACTTTTAAAGTATCTATAAACGTATTCTGCTGATACACGATCTTTTGGCCTAACAATCACCAATGAAGAAGCAATTACTCCATCATCAATGTCTTTCGAAATGGCAACTTTACCTAATGACCCTCTTAAGCAGAATAAAATATCTCCAATTTTTATTCGGCCACTTCTTAGCAAGTCATAACGCTCAGGCGTGATGTAATTAAGTCCCTTGTGGTCGATATATCTTTCTCCCAGATTGCCGGCGCTAACTACAGGAATTCCTTCTGCTACGAATGCTGATTTAGATGGGTAGTTTTTTCCTCGGTCTCCGTTTTCGAAAGTGCAAATATCGGACAGATAAACCCACCCATATCTATCAGATAAAGATTCGATATCTGCATCTGAAGGGAAGACCTCATTCAGCTCACTCGCATAGAGTGCATCAGCCAGTGTGACGCTTTCCTGCAAATGATCGATGGCGGTGTCGATGCGGGTGAGCAGTGCTTCAAGTTTTTCGACGATGCGTTTTTGTTCTTCGATGCACGGAATTGGTATTGAAGCCTTTTTAAGATTTCTATCAGTGATGGCGGGATATGAAGCACCACTGACATACGGTTCAATTTGCGCTTGAACAAAATCTGTGGTGACAAAATAAAATAAAAAGGCAGGTAAAATATTTTCATTAGCTCTGAGGACGCAGAACCCAGAAGATGCTACGGGTGAGCGATATTCATCCCGAACCAAAGCTATGTTTTTCAAGTTTGGTCGTGTTGTTGCGAATATAACGTCGTTTATCTGTACATGCTTTTTCGCTCGCGATGGCGCATCTTTTCCTAGAACTTCCTTTGGGTCTGTAATCGTAAAGCGATTACTGTTAACTGAAGATATGTCAATGTAAGTCCATAACTGATCTGCATGTTTAAGTGGGTTTAAGTTTTCCGTTTTATCAACAACATCTGATAATGTTTTCCATTCCCACCCATCCGGCAGTGAATATAACACCTGCTCCATGGTTATTTCTCCACCAACAGCTCTTCAATTTCATCCAACAGGCCAGATACCAGCTTTTCTTTGGTGCGAACCTGCTTCAGGAGATCGCTTGGTGCTAAATGCTCGGCATCTTTTTGCTTGGCTGGGTTTTTGGCGGATAGGTCATAATCTTCGGCTAGCTTACTGGCCGATACCGTCCACGAGCGATCAGTAGTTTCGCGGCTGTTATACAGCTCAACAAACTCTTTTAGGTGATCATCTGTGATCGGTTTGTTTTTGGTGAGCTTTTGCTCAGGCTCACATTCGTAATACCATACTTCGCTGGTCCCGCCGCTACGCTCAAAAAACAGTACGTTGGTTTTAACGCCTGAGTACGGCAAAAACACACCTGGTGGCAGGCTTAAAACGGTATGCAGGTTAAAATTATTCAGTAATTCTTGTTTAACTTGCCTGAAGGCGCTATTGGTTTGGAAAAGTACGCCTTCTGGCACTACGATTGCTGCTTTGCCGCCGCTTTTTAGGGTTTTCATAAAATGCTGTAAAAACAGTAGTTCAGTCGCGTTACTCTGAATGGGGAAGTTTTGCTGAATTTGGGCCTTCTCTTTGCCACCAAAGGGCGGGTTGGCCAGAATGATGTTGTAACGGTCCTTTTCCTGAATATCACGGATATTCTGGGTGAGGGTGTTACCACGGTACAGGTTGGGCGATTCGATGCCATGCAAAATCATGTTCATCATGCCCATCACGTAGGCCAGCGAGGTTTTTTCGTAGCCGAAGAAGGTATTGCGCTGAATGAAATCCCACTGCTCGGTGGACAGTTGACTCTTTTTACTTTTTAGGTGCTCAAAGGCTTCCACCAAAAATCCGCAGGAACCGGCCGCCGCGTCATAAATCGTCTCGCCGGGTTTAGGGTCGATTGCCTGCACCATCGCACTTACCACTGGGCGCGGCGTGTAAAACTCACCGGCATAGCCACCAGCATCGCCCATGTTTTGCAATAAGCCTTCATAAACCAACGAGAGTTCAAACAGATCAGACTCGGATTGGAAGTTCAGGCTATCCACAATATCCAACACTTCACGTAGGGTATGGCCAGAAGCGACTTTGTTGTCCAAGTACTGAAAGATCGCACCTATTTTGTAGGTAAAGGATTTTGGGTCTGCGCCCGTTGCGGCGGCATTGGCAAAGCTTTTCAGGTAGGGGAATAGCTGATTATTGACGTAATCGGTGAGGTCATCGCCGGTTTTGGCACGCGCAAGATCCAGCTTGCCTTCAGCTGTTTTAGGGCAAGCCCAGCTAGCCCAGCGGTGTTCGTCATCTAATACCGGTTGATAGTCCTTACCGGATAACACCGCTTCGTCTTCTTTTTCCGATTCGTAATCATCGAGAAACTTCAGGAACAGGACCCAGGAGGTTTGCTCGGTGTAATGCATGGCACCACTAATGCCATCGTCGCGGCGCAGGATGTCGGTAATGCGGTCAATTTTCTGTTGTAGTGACATTCTTAGAGTTTTCCGATGATAAAATTGTACATATTGGTGATGTCTTCGCTGATTTCTGCGGGCGGAATCAGGTCGATATAGGCTTGGAGTTTTGTCGGGTCTAAACCCTCACCCTCGGTATTAATCAGCGGGTTGATTACATCTTTTACGTTCAACCTGCGAATATCATCGTTATCACCGGGAACATTGGGCTGTAGGTGATTGCGTAGCGCAATGTCACCATTGTTTATGTGCCCAAGCAGATTGTGGTGCGCTAATGCCGTGTATGAGATCAAATAGTTTTTGATTTCGCGGCGTTTCCACGCAAGCAAATAGGGTGTCACTCTCATACCTTGCGGCCAGCGAATAGCATTCAGTAATTCACGGTACACTTGCCCGTTCACTTGAACGCCATTTGCAGCATTCCAATCGAGGGCGGCTTCGTCACGATCACAAATCATAAAAATTTGGGTTGTGATCAAGGGCGATTCGATCTTGCTAAGGCCGTGCAGCCAATCAATCTTGCCTTTGCCAAAGGTTTCGTTGGCAGTAGCGTAGCTGGATGACTTTTTCATGGCATGCACAGCGGCTAGTCTGTTTACGTCTAGCCCCGCGCGTGCCGCGAGTTTGGTAAAGATAATCCAGTCGTTGTAATCATCTAGCAAGGCAATATTAGGCAGCTTCCCACAAACTTCAAACTCAACCGATTTCGCGCGCGATAGTACACTCAGACGATTGATCAATTGCTTAATTTTGTTGTCTTCGCTGATCCTGCCTTTTTCCACCACTTTTAGGTGCTCGATACGATTTTCTTTGGCTGAAATGGAATCGAGTAGGTGTGTGGTGGTGATGGCATGGCCTTTGATGCTGTGGAGAAGCGCCCACAGCTTTTCGACATTTTTGTAGTGAAGGTGCGAGTCAGCCTCATCGAACAGAAACAGGGTATTGTCGGAGTCGAACAGGTCGATTAGCGCATAAAGAAAAAGTAGCTGATATTCTCCATCGCTAAGCTGATCCAGCTCGATATTGTTGTTAAATACGAGTTGACAGCGTGGCTTATCGATAAAGTAGTCGTTGTCGGCCGCCTGAGTGAAAAATGCTACTTCCGGATCCCAGTTGCTAGCCATGGCTTGGGCGTCGGGTTCACCATTTTCGGCTTCATCATCGCCGGCCTGGACTTGGCCGGGGTAGTCGAAAGAAACCCGAATTAAGCCATTGGCAGTGACATCAACGGTTCGCTTTCTCAGGGGCTCTTCAAACTCATAATCACGCGATATCAGCTTGGTAACAAAACTTTCCAGTGAGCGAAAAAATGGTGTTGCACGCAGTGTGTCGGCTTCACCACGTTCTTCGCGCTTGAGCGCATCTTGCACACGAGCAATATAGTTTTTATCTACTTTAAATGCGCACCTGAAGGTTGTGCTTAGATCGTCTTTATCTGGCTCCGACTCATTGACGTAATCCTGTTCAACCAGAAAAGAGCGAACTTTGCCACTGCGTTTGGTGGCCGTTGCCAAAAAGATCAGCAGCTTTGACCAGGATTTGTCGAAATAGAAGCAGTCAAGGTTGAGGCCGCGCCTGCTTTGCCTTTCTCTTTTTAGATAGGTGCTGAACTTTTCTGAGTAGTTCTCATTCTGGCCAGATGAAAAGCACACGACCTTAAGATTTTCATAGTCTCGCCCCTCTAATCGTTGTTCAAACACTGACTGCAAAATACTAGATTTGCCTGAGCCATTTTCACCGATCAGCGTTGCGACCTTATCAATCCTTAAGGTCTGTGTGTGTTGATGCAAAGGGTTTGGTGCTAAGTTCAGTTCCATTGGTTAGCTCACGTGGTATAGCTGGTGTTGTAGTTGTTTGAAGGCGGCGAGCAATTGCGCAGGTTTGCCTCCAAAGGCCATGGAGGCATCCTTGGTGGTGCCAAGGCCAGATAGCTCAATCAGCGCTGGCAGACGCTCTCGCGCTAATTCAGTAACGCCGGTTTGTTCGTAGCGATTCAGGACAAAATGCAGGAACTGCTTGGCGTTTTCCTGCTGGTACTGATTGAAGAATGCCCTGTTAGCTCGTACCGCTTCCGCTCTGGATTTTCGGGTAGCCATGGGTTGTTCGAAGGCTAAAAACGCCAGCAAATCGAACATATCGCAATCGTCGGCCTCGAACATGCGGCGTAGGGTCGAGAGCTGCTCTTTGTCAAAGCCCGCTTGTACCAACTTGGCCAAGAGTTGTTCGCGTAGGTCTGGGTCTGACCAGATATCGCGAAGCTCTTCAACGCTTTGGAACAGGCCCGGCAGTTGTTGAATTAACCGCTCGACAAACTCCTGAATAGTGAGGGGCTTACCATTTTCGTCGATATAACGGGTTTCAATATCGATGACTTTGAGCTCACGGTGATTGCCAAGTCTTACCCTTAGCCTTGGGCGCGGCTCACCTGGTTCTGGCTCTGGTTCATCGCCGCCTTCGGGCGGATCAGGTGTGTAGGGCGGCGGAATTGGTTCTCGGGTTCCTCCGGGTTCCGGTGCTTCAGGCTCGCCGTCCCATTCTTCATCATAAAAGTTGTTGGTAGCGCCCCGAAAATCCACGATGGTGAAGTAGTCCTTGCCGTCAAATACACGGGTGCCACGACCCACAATCTGTTTGAACTCCACCATTGAGCCGATGGTTCGATCCAGTACCACATTGCGAACATTACGCGCATCGACACCGGTAGTAAGCATTTGTGATGAGGTAACAATGGTTGGGATGTCTTTGTCGTTGTCCTGAAACTTTTCCAGCAGTTCGCGGCCAACTTTGCCTTCATCACTGGTCACTCGCACACAGTAATGCGGGTCTTTAACAGTTTTGTATTTGTTGATCATGTCGCGCATCGTCAGCGCGTGGTTCTGGTTCTCACAGAAGACAATGGTTTTTTCCAATGGATTGATGTTTTGTAAGATGGCGTTGGCGACCAGCTCTGTGCGTTGATCAACAATGATTTTGCGGTCGTAGTCTTCGACCTGATACAAATCCTGGCCGGATTCACCTTCGACGATGACATCATCTTTGGTGAGCACCAATTCATCCAGATTGGTTCTAACGCGTTTAACGCGATAGGGCGTTAAGAATCCGTCGTTGATACCTTCTTTCAATGAATATACATAAGCCGGTTGCCCAAAGTATTCATATGTGTCCACATTGTCTGTACGTTTTGGGGTGGCTGTTAAACCCAGATGTACGGCACTGCTGAAGTGATCAAGAATGGCTCGCCAGGAGCCCGCTTCATTGGCTGCACCACGGTGACACTCATCAATCAGCACCAAATCAAAGAAATTTTTAGGATAGGCTTTGTAATAGCCATCGATGTTTTCTCGTTCCGCAATCGCCTGATAGATCGCAAAAAAAATGTGGGCATTGGTTGGCACCACACCATTGCGTTTGCGCACTTCTTCACCATTGATTTTAATCAGGTCTTTTTCATAGGGGTTGAAGGTGTTAATGGCTTGATCGGCCAGGATATTACGGTCAGCCAGAAACAGAACGCGGGGCCTGCGTGAGCCAGGGTTGTCAAGGTTCCAGCGAGCTTGAAAGAGCTTGTGGACGATTTGAAAGGCGATAAAGGTTTTACCGGTACCGGTTGCCAGCGTGAGCAGAATGCGGGATTTGCCTTGGCCAACAGCATCTGTAGCCGCATGAACTGCCAGTTCTTGATAATAACGCGGCTGCATGGTCCCTTCTAAATGGAAAGGGATGTTTCTTAACTCTTGGCTTAAATCGGTGGTTTCTCCGGCATAGCGCTTTACAAGCTCAGCAGGTGTTGGGTAAAACTCAATGTAGTCACCTTTGCCTGTTTCCAGATCGAATTCGTAGGTTTGTCTACCATTACTGGAATAGACGAAACGAACGCGAAGTTTGTTCGCATAGTCAATGGCCTGTTGCAGACCTTTAGTCGGATGCTCGGATTCTTTTTTGGCCTCTACTACGGCCAGATAGCGGTTGTCTTTGTGAAGCAGGTAATCCACAAAGCAACGTCGCCCACGTATACCTCCGGCCATTTTTCTACCGTCGGTGAAGTAGTGCTCCCTAATGATGTTGCTCGGCAGCCAGTCTGCTGCCCGTAAGGCAGGATCGATATAGTTTGCTCGGGTATCTGCTTCAGATGCCATCAGGCCGCTCCTTGGTTGTTTGGGTTCGGCACCAACTCCAGCAGGTCACCTACACTGCAATCGAATAGTACGCAGATTTGTTCAATGGCTTCCAGATCCACTTTCTGCGCTGTTTCTTTATAGAGCAGAGTCACCGTGGCTCGGCTTAGCCCCGTTTCTCTGGCAACGTCAGCAATACGCATCTTGTGCTCGCCCATCATGCGGGCGAGATGGCAGCGGATCATGGCTGTGCCTCTGGCTAAAAATCTAGTTACAGGAGCATACCACGAAATTAATATTTGCATTGCATTTTGTGAGTTGAAATTAAATTATGCATGCTTGGGCTCTAAATATGCCAGATGATTTTTCACATTCGCCGGAATTGCATTGCGCGGAGTTACGCCTCAGATTTGGGACTACGTGAATTGAAGTGGGTCCAAGTCAGTTGGACAACCTGATGGTGTCGCTAAGCCATCAGACTGTTTTCCTGGCTCAGGCTGGCACAGTTAAGAAGCGTCATTGCTGGAATGGTCCTAGAGGGTCGACAATCCAACGAGCAATCGCCTCTTGTAGTGGGGCTCAATTATAACGTTGAAGCAACCGCCGTAATCCAACATGTCGCTGGTAGCCAGTAGACGGCCTCTGGATTGCTGCAATGGCTGCTCCCTGATCCCCAACAAAAACCACTTGTTCAGTTCCCCTTGTGGCAGCCGTGTAGATTAGAGCCTGATCCAATAGGCGGCTTTGGCGTATTGGGATGATAACCCTATTAAACTGGCTGCCCTGGGCTTTATGAACGGTGAGGCCATACGCGTGGGTTAATGCGCAAATATGATTGGAGGTCAATGGTAGCTGGCGTCCATCGTCCCATTTGACGATGCAGCATGCTGATTGTGCATTGCGGACTTTCAAAGCGGTAACGACTTTCCCGAGACTTCCATTGCGGAGTCCTAACTCTTGATTGTTTTCGGTAAACATTACCAGATCGCCCACGCAAAGTGTCACGGACTGACGCGTTGCGGCCAGGACCACACCATGGTTTCCGTAAAGATCGAAACAGCTGACTTTTTCTGCTCCATTTCGGTAGCAATCGTGCCAGACTTGGTTTATCTGGTGTGTACCTCCAAGACCAGTTTTTGTTGGGCATAAAATTTGGACGGAATAGTCGTCAGCTTTTCCACCAATTTCCTCATAAATCTGCCGTACCGTTTGATTCAGTTCAGAAGTCCCACACTGAACAAAAGAGACCCCGGAGCCCTTTCCCGTGTATTCGACAAAATCAGGTATCTGATGGTTTCGTATCTCTTTAGTGACTGAAGGGATTCCTGAGCACTCACTCTGTCGCTTCGTTACGGTTAAAGTCGTTTGTGGAATTCTGGGATGGCCTTCCAGAAGATGTAAAACAAGCCCCGGGCCTATAGGTGGTAGTTGCGCCGGATCTCCCACCAGTACAAGGGTGCATCCGGAGGGAAGCCACCTGAGTAGTCGATAAAACAGGAGTACATCAACCATGGACATTTCGTCGCAGACAACAATCGAGTTTGGCGGTATTGTCTCTGATGGAGTGCGGGCTAAAAGACTTGCGATCGTGGATGCGCTATGACCTGTCGCTTCAGCCATTCTCTGTGCGGCTCGGCCAGCAAGAGCGACTTGAAAGATTGATACTTCGCTGTATAGCTTCTTCAGCGAAAAATAGAGTGCTTTTAGTACAGTGGTCTTACCGCATCCTGCCCCGCCCAAGATTAAACTCAGCCGATATCGAGTGCTGGTCAAAACAGCTTTTTTTTGTTCAGAGGTTAATTCAAAGCCATGCTCGAACTGGAACTGTTCGAGTGTTTGCTCCACCGAGGGTCTACTGAATTCTGGAGTGGTGAAAACTGATTCTTGCGCTATGTTTGCCTCTCCGGCCACTATGCTAATAATCCGCTTGGCTATGAAGCTCTCAATAGCGAGTAGCCCAGATGCTTGAAATGTGTCCTCAATCCGGTGCCAACGATGGTTGATGCTTGTCAGGCTAGCGCTGAGATCTTCATCTACAAGACGTCGAGCGCCTTGCAGTAACACTGTCTTTGGTAGACAAGTGTGTCCTTGGGCCATACCTCGGTATAGTTGTTCTTCAATTGCAGATTCAAGGCGGCGTGGATCGTTGGGGGGTATGCCGAGCCTCTCCAAGGCGAAACAGTCAATGACTCTCCATTTGCCCTCAAAGGCTAGTAGGCAGTACGGGTTCTTGGTTATTTCTAGCTCAAGGCGATCTCCGTAGTACTGAGCTACCTTTATGCCAATCCTCTGGGGAATTCCAATTTGATCAAGCCAAACTAGGCTTTTCAATGTCTGATGTTTTTTAAAAGCATTGCAGAGTGTTTGAGCCGCTTCTGGGGTGAGTATTGCGGAGAGGGCAGCAATATCCCAGTCCTCTATGAGCGCCGGAAGATTAGCACCGAAAGCATTCCATAAAGCTCTCGCTTTAACTACACCGATCCCTGCGCAATCGGGAGATCGAGTAATCCAGTGCGTAATATTCTGGCCGGCCGGTTTTACGAGTTTTGCATTAGTTGCCTGAATCTGATGCCTTTCAACGATGCGCCCCCGGACTTGACCGCGCCAGACATCCTCCTGGCCTTCTATCTCCCATTCTTGGCCTTGATCTATCAAGGTACTATCGGATAATAGTTGGTATCCAAGAACGACGCCGTATCTTCGGTCATTATCGGCGATACCAGATACGATAGCGCCGCCGTTTTTACCTCGACTTAAGACGTCGGTTACGATCAAATGTACTTGAATATTAGTCATAGGGGAGCAGCCTACCGGTCTGTGCGAGATGGTCGTCTAAATGCTCATATTGGTTGAGTTTTTGGTTGAGTCTAAGGATTTCAGCTTGCTGGGCCGCACATCGCTCCTCAAGAGTTTTAACGCGCCGCTCAAGCCGGGACGCGTTCAAAGCTGATCTTTCGGAGAGAGACATAAGAGCTGCCTCGGTCTCAGTGTGCTCCTTTCCTGCGGCTGGCAAGATGCATTCTTGCCGAAGTCTTGTCTCCAGAGCCTGGAGGGCCAGGGAAACTCGCGGGTTCTGTCCGAACACTGCTGTACCAAACTTACAATCTGAGGCAATCTTGGTTCGATTCAGCTTACCCCGACGGATGAAACGCTCCCAGTCATCCTGCTCAAAGCGTTCTTCTCTCCACTCTTGGAACTTTGCAAGGTTTAGGGCTCCGAACGTCTTTCCATTTCCCATCGCCCATCACCTCCTGTCATTGAACGCAACTACATTGCTTTTCTGGGCGAGTTTTGCTGCTTCACCCCCACAGAAGAAGCAAAACCCTGCTTCCTTTATCTCTTTTTCTAAGATTGGGCTGATTAGGAGTGCGCCGTCGAGAGAGTTGTCGTGCAACCTTTCGTATATCTCAATGTGGTGGGCGCGTAACGCGCTTATCTGGCTATCCCGTTCGGCGACTTGTTCTTTTAGGCGGGCTACCTGATCGCGTAGGTGCTCATTGGTTGCATCCCCGTCGACCATCCTGCGCGTGCAATCGAGTTCGTTGAGTACCTTATCAATCAAGGAACTCCGTCGTGTTAGGGAGACACGGGTCGTCGGTACCAATCTTGCGACCTCACTTGCATTGAAGACATACGAATGCCCCTCTTCAACTCCGGCAGCAGCGAGATCTCTAATGGTCGATTCAATACGATCATCTAGTTCCTTTCCTCGGAGCTGTTTCCCTTTTTGTTTTTTCGTGGCCATCGGCTAGATCACTCCAGTTCAATAACTTTGATACGCTTTAGCATTGCGTTGGAATTGGAACGTACCCGTTTGAAGTGGCTTATCTGTGGTGACTCTTCAAACCCCTGTGATTCCAGTGCGTCAATAACAAGCCCCGATTCTTTGTTGATCTGTTCGATTTCAGCCACATGATCTTTATTTCTCGGGTCTACAACTAAATGCTCGCAAGGGCCCGATTCCTCGCTCTCACAACTAAAGCAGCTCAGATAGTGGGGACAGGGCGTTGTGCTCCAATCAAGCATACATGCCCCGTGGGGCATAGAATTAACCATCCTGGTCACAGCTGTTAGATAGGATTCTGCATCAGATCGAGAAAAATCGCAGAGCATATTGTAGGTATCAGCAACTCGACCTACCGCTATACCGTCGCGTACAGCTTGCTTCATACGTTCAGTTCGTACTTTGTTACTAGTTTGATCGTAGGTGGCATTTTGACTGCGGTATTTTCGGTTAAAAATTAATGCAATCTGATCCTCTGTCAGTCCGCCTTTTTGATAGACAGTATTTAACCAATGTCGAATGTCATGAGTCGTGAACTTCGCAATATCGTTACTTCTTGGATCTATAATCTTCAGTCGGTTGAAAGCACTGTCTTCAGCGTTGCCCGTTCCGAGAGACCTCTTTTCTCCACATAACCATCGTATGATTTGCCCAGCTGTAATGGTGGAATATTCGCGAACCCTGGTAGTGTAGGCGTCAGACAGAGCGTATTTTTCTACGATAAGTAAAGATTCATGTTGGAAAAGCAGGGTTTTGCCATCTTTGTCACGCAATAACGGTCGCGATTGATGAGTAAATTCTTCCGATACCTTATTTTCATATTCTATATCACCATTAGTATCGTAGAATTTTGAATATTTTATAGGGTCAATAGACTCATAGCTTGCATTGTATTCTGGTGATGGGAATGTTTTCCCCCTTAATTGATACTCCTGTGCCTCATCGATAATGTCCTTGATTAGCGATCTCGTATTCTTTTTAAGAGTAACGTTCCAATTTTTTTCAAGTTGCCTGAAAGAAATGACTCTTTTATCTGTGTCCCAATTTACACGTTGTTCTCCTGCAGATTTGCTATTTTTTATTTTTGGTAGATTACCCGAGCGTGCAGCGATTTGGTCTTGATATAAAAAGCTCAAGGTGCTTCGGCTCATTCCTAGATTCTTCGCTGCCTTAACTTTGCTGCCTACTTTATCTATTTCTCCAATCACATCTACAAACTGTTGTTTCTTGTTCCACCATGCGCCCCGGGGATTAATCATTAAATGGCTTGGTTCAGCTGTCCACTTATTAGCCCACTTTTTTACCATGTAACGAAGAGCTTCTTTGTTCTCTTTTATTTTTGAAAAATCTAAAATCGAATTATAATTAACCGCTGCGGCCGTATTTCGAGCATTATTCGTCAGCTCTATAAGGATTTTAATAGCATCTTCGACAACCTCTGCCATCCCTGGATGAACAGGGCGAGGAACGGCTATCCCGTCTTTTCTTGGATAGTGAAGAATATATAGCCCACCATCGATTCTAAGAATGCATTCTGCAGGCAGGGTCGCTAATTCGGTTACCCTAAACCCAGTTGCTAAGGTGATAGAGATAATAGAAATAAAAAATTTGTCGCGTTTTGATATTCCTGTTTTATTGCGTGACGATAAAAGATCGGATAGAACTTCATTAGGTATAAGTTTTTCGTGACGCCCTTCTTCGGTACCATATCGACCATGAACTGCCGGATTCTTTAATGAGCTTTTATAATTTAATCGTAATTGGAAAATCCTATTCAGGAATTTACTTAGGTTTTGGAGGGTTGTCGATCGACGAAATGCAACGCCTGGAGCATAGTTCTTTGAAAGGAAATGTTCAGCGCTTTTAAAATCTGATGTCTTCAAGGTCAGAATAGATCGCGCGCCAATTATAGAGTCAAGGGCTAAAGATGCTGAAAGCGAGTTAAAGCAGCTGCTTGTTCCCCAATTCTTTTTTAGTCGTCCGTCAAGGATCCAGATTTTAACAATAAATCTTAGTTCTTTATTAAATATCTTATCGAAATAAATGTTTTTCACTCTTGAGTTTCCGGGGCTGATTGCCCAATCAATGATATTCCAGACGTTGTCAAGAAAATTGATTTTGGGCGGTATTGACAATAGTAATTCATTGTGTAGGTCCTGGAATACTTTATTCGCTCCGAGATCGCAAAGCGTTTCTCTAATAACGTTACTAGTCGAGCTATCATTTTTCATTGCCTTCCTCCGCTATCAAATATATAACGGATTTTATTGCTGCTCCAATGCGATCGAAATCCTTCTCAAGTTTACTTCGTTCTTTCTTGCCCTCGGATTGACGCCATTTATCTAATTGATTTTCAATGTAATTAAGCGCTTTAGTATGATCAGCTTCACGCCACGCTAGGAAATGTGGGCACCCGTTGTAACAACCCCACAACGGATGTTTTTTACATATATCACCATTTCCGCAACTTCCTACTACCGCAGGTGCTTCGTCGGCAGAGACAGTCGGAATGATTATTGGTTGGATGCCTACATCATCACTTATTGACCCTTTAAAGAAATAGGATCGGTTTAATGCCATGAATACGTCACCAATTCCACGGTCTGTGGATCTTTCAAGAACTGGCATCAGGTCGGAGCCTACTGCCTTAATATAGGAATCGGCTGAATAGGGAGAATCCTGTTCTAATATCTCCTGAATGAGCTCACGTGGTACTCCTTGGAGGGCCAAAGTCGTTCCCCCTGTATGGCGGAATCTGTACGGTGTCAAATTTATTGGTTTTTTGGTACGAGGGCTGATTAGTTTTTTCCTCCATGCCCAATCCTGGATATGGTTTTTTGCAGTTGCTACATTCATTTCACCGTGCATTACCCAGTCTGGACAGATTCCTTTTATTGGAATCATGATGATTAGGCGATCTATTTGATTCTGGTACTTTTTTATTTCTTTTCGTTCGGAAAAAGCAATAATAGACCTGCCTAATTGCTCGGTAATTTGCCAGATTCCTGGCTCCTGTCCCGCTTGGTGTTTTGCTTTCGGAATTCTTAAAAAATATTCGGAAGGTGCCCCTTTTTTGGGGGGCGGAATGTGCCACAAAGCATCAGATTTCATACCTAATATTTGACTAGGTCTTTTCAATGTTTCGCTAAGAATTCTACAAAAAATTCTAATACCAGAATCTAAGTCAGATTCATGCTCGATTTCTTTGTTTAAAGCTGCAGAAAGTACTTCCCATTCGGCGCTGGTGAATGCTCCGGTGTCCGGGTCCCACCCCAGGACATTCCGGAGAGGGCGCGTCTCATTTCGTGCCTTCCAAGTTTCCATCTCACTTGCTATTAAAAGTTTGGCTCCAGCCTGTTCTTTAATTGCTAGCTCTTTATATAAGCTACGGATTACGCTTCGATCGCTTGCGGTCAATTTATGCCATATCGATAACCAATCACCGATATCAATATCGGAAAGTTCTTCTTCGTCGTTTTTGTTTAATTGATAAAGCTCTTTGCTTAGGTTTTTGAGTGAACATTCTATCTTTGATAAATAGTGAGGTGATCTAGTTTTAAGTCGTTCTATCACTAATGATCGAATTGCCATCTTTATTTTTTTTGAGAGATCTATTTTGTTCCAGTCTAGCTTTCTTATTTGACCTTGATATTTGGCAGTCCATAATTCTGTGCTTATATTTATCCAAATAGTGTGAGGTGGACAAAAGTCGCAAGCGATGAATATCTCTCCTTCGTTTGATTCAAAAAGGCCTGTTTTATAGTTCTCAGTTAGTTGATTGCTGTCCATAATTTTGCACCGCTATTTAGTAACTTAAATGGTGCCCGAACTCTATTCATACGGGCATTCTTTGTATATTTTTCGATACTGGCCTCATTCGACCATCCTCCCCAAAGAATTAGGTCATCCAGTTTTGCTTGGTATTCACTCCTGTTTTCGATTCCTGCAATATCTTCATACATGCGGTTAAAGAATGCGTGTCTAGCTAAATGCCAGTGGAAGTCAACTCCAGTGCCTTCTCTGATATCCTTCGCAATGCTGTGAGCTGACCTAATAGATAAAGGGGCGCCTGCTTGAGACGTGATTAAAAATGCGTGGGGGAGCTTTAACTTTCTCATCCGCTTTCCATTGCGCTGGATCCAAGGAAGACGGTGTTCTGTTATATAGTTCGATACGAGAGCAGGAAAACGTGTGTTCTCAAAGAGGAACCCAAGGTCTCTTGAAAGGGTTTTGGGGCGCGGTGGTTTGTTCCGGGGATCAAAGTAATCTTCTTCCCTTTCTTCGATCCGCACTATTCGGAAATACTGGGCGTTTCTGGTAGGACATTCGAAGGTTCGCATCGCTAAAATCTCACCCAGACGCATTCCGAACTCTATTGCCATGCGCCATATGAGGTAGTCGCGATACGCTAAGTCTCTATTTATTAATCGATTTTTATTTTCTGGATTGAGAAAGGCTTCGATCGACTCGATTTCCCTCTCCAAAAGGTCTGGAGCACCATTATTTTTCGGTGATTTTAATTTGGCTTCTTTCCACGCTCTCGCCTGGGACTGTGCTTTCAGCTCAACTTCGACATTATAGGTGCTGGAGTTAGATGCCTTTGCAAATTGGTCAATAAACCAAACGCAGGCGGTAGAGCATGCTGTAAGTTTTGCGTTGATAGATTGGCGTTTGCTTCGCGAGATGCTGCCGGAAGAAGTTTTGCTTCGATTTCTCAGCCATGCCGCAAAGGATCTGATCTGAGGTCGAGACAAACCCTGGCCGCACAAAAGCAAGTGATCTATATCGACGTTCTGATAGGCAGCCCAGGAGTAGAGGTAAGCGAGGTTATAAAGCGCTGTGTGGACGGTATTGTAAGATTCAGTCGATTGGGAAAGGTTTATTTCGTAAAGCGATGCCGCTGGCGTGGGTGTGTTTGTTTTTCTGTTAATGAGGAGGTGGCGGTGGCCGAACCCTGGCAGGCGGGTTGAAATTAACCGGTACGGAAGCAGCTCTTGTGAGCGTTCCGGATGCATATCTTGACCATAAAGTTGAAACCTCGAAGTTTTGTAACTAACTGACTTTTAAGCGAAAAGGGGCTTTTCCAAAGATGTATGCAAGCCTAGGTGCTACTAAGCAAGAAGTCCAGAAGTTTTTCACCTGGTGGCTATTTTCTGTCTTTCTTAATAAAAAGCCTCCCCTAATCAGATGGTTAAGGGAGGCTCTAAAGATTTAGCCTTTCAGCTAAAAATATACACTTCTCACGGCTACTGACACTTGCTATCGCCGCAGGAAAGGCAGGTCGCACACCCATCCATTACGATCACAGCCTTGGTGCTGCACTTGCCGCACATGGTGGCGTTGGCAGGGTAGTCGCTGGCTTTCTCGTCGTTCGTGGCCGTGGTGTGGCTGGCTTCGAACTCGGCGCGCTTTTCGGCGAGGATGCGCTTGGTGGTTTCGCTCATTTCCTCGCTTTCCAGCAGGCCGATAGCCTTAAGGTGCTTCTCGATCACGGCGCCGATTTCAGCCACCAGGGACGGCATGAATACGCCGCCTTTCTTGAAGTAGCCACCGTTGGGGTCGTACACGCTGCGCAGCTCTTCCACCAAGAAGGTGACGTCGCCACCCTTGCGGAATACCGCAGAGATTACGCGGGTGAGGGCGATAACCCACTGGAAGTGTTCCATCGACTTGGAGTTGATGAACACTTCGTACGGCTGCCGGCTTTCGTGGTCGGTGCCTTCGTTGAGCAGGATGTCGTTGATGGTGATGTACATCGCGTGCTCAGCCACCGGCGGCTTGATCTTGTAGGTGGTGCCCAGCAGGAAGTCCGGCCGTTCGATGTATTCGTTCATCTGAACGGGTTTGGTTTCCGCATGCACCGGTGCCTGGTGTTCGGCGGCTGCTTCAGGGTCGGCCTTCTTTACGCGGTAGCCGACGATTTTGTTGCTGATTTTAACTGTCATGTTCGTTGTCCTGTGTCGGTTCCCGGATCAGTACTTGCCGTAGGTGCCTTCTTTAAGCGCGTCAAACAGGTTGGCGGCGTTGTGGATTTCGCCGTCGTACTCTACCTGCTCGTTGCCCTTGAGGGTTACCTTGCTGCCATCGTCCAGGGTGAACTCGTACATTGTGTTCTCGAGGTCTTTTTCCTTAACCAGTACGCCCTGGAAGGCTTCCGGATTGAAGCGGAAGGTGGTGCAACCCTTCAGGCCCTTGTCGTAGGCGTAGAGGTAAATGTCCTTGAAGTCCTGATAGGCGAAGTCTGTCGGAACGTTCGCGGTCTTGGAAATCGAGGAATCTACCCACTTCTGGGCGGCGGCCTGGATGTCCACGTGCTGCGATGGGGTTACATCGTCGGAAGTGGTGAAGTAGGCCGGCAGCTTCTTGTCCTCGTCTTCGGAGAACGGCATCGCGCCCGGGTTCACCAGGTGGCGGTATGCCAACAGCTCGAAGGAGAACACATCTACCTTCTCTTTGGTCTTCCGGCCTTCGCGGATGATGTTACGAGCATAGTGGTGCGAGAAGCTCGGCTCGATACCGTTACTGGCGTTGTTGGCCAAAGACAGGCTGATGGTGCCGGTCGGAGCGATGGAGGTGTGGTGGGTAAAGCGGCCACCTTTCTCGGCCAGTTCTTCCACCAGCTTCGGCTCCACGCTGGCAATCTGCTGCATGTACTTGCTGTACTTCGCATGCAGTACGCGACCTTTCACCTTGTCGCCCAGCTTGTAGCCGTCTTTGCTCAGCTGCGGGCACTTGTTCAACATCTTGGCATCAATCTCGAACTCGTCGTCCATGATCGGCGCAACGCCTTTTTCCTCGGCCAGGGCGAGGGACTGGCGCCAGCCTTCAACGGCCATTTCACGCACGACTTCTTCGGTGAACTGCACGGATTCTTCAGAACCATACGGCATGCGCAGCATGGCGAGGGTGGAACCCAGGCCCAGGATGCCCATACCGTGGCGGCGCTTGTAGGTGATTTCGTGGCGCTGCTCGGCCAGCGGCAGGCCGTTGATCTCTACCACGTTGTCCAGCATGCGGGTGAAGATGCCTACTACCTTGCGGTATTTTTCATAGTTGAAGCTGGCTTTGTCGGTGAACGGGTAGTCCACGAATTTGGTCAGGTTCACGGAGCCCAGCAGGCAGCTACCGTATGGGGGCAGGGGCTGCTCACCGCAGGGGTTGGTGGCGCGAATGTCTTCGCAGAACCAGTTGTTGTTCATCTGGTTGACCTTGTCGATCAGGATGAAACCCGGCTCGGCGTAGTCGTAGGTGCTGGTCATGATGGTGTCCCAGATGAACTGGGCTTTCAGGGTGCGGTAGATACGGCAGGCAACCTTGCCTTCGTCGTTTACCACATAGCCTTCCTGCACCGGGAAATCGCGGTAAACGAACTGGCTGGCATCGCTCAGATCCAGGCCTTCGTCTTCCACTTCTTTCTGGGTAACCGGGAAGGAGAGGTGCCAGTCGTCACCGTTGCGCACGGCTTCGATGAAGTCTTCAGTGATCAGCAGCGAGAGGTTGAACTGGCGCAGGCGGCCGTCTTCACGCTTGGCCTGGATGAAGTCGATCACGTCCGGGTGGTGCACGTCGAACGTGGCCATCTGGGCGCCACGGCGGCCACCGGCAGAGGATACGGTGAAGCACATGCGGTCGAAGATATCCATGAACGACAGCGGGCCGGAGGTGGTGGCACCGGCGCCAGCCACGTACGCGCCTTTCGGACGCAGGGTGGAGAATTCATAACCGATACCACAGCCTGCCTTGAGGGTAAGGCCGGCTTCGTGGTTCTTTTCCAGGATGTCGTTCATGGAATCCTGAACGGTGCCGGAAACGGTGCAGTTAATGGTGGAGGTGGCGGGCTTGTGCGCCTCGGCACCGGCGTTGGAGGTAATCCGGCCGGCGGGAATGGCACCGTTCTGCAGAGCCCAGATGAAGTTCTTCATGTGCTGGGTGCGTACGGATTTGTTTTCCACCTCGGCAAGGGCTTTGGCAACACGTTCGTAGGTTGCGTTGATGTCCTTGTCTACGGGCTCGCCGGTCTTGGTCTTCAGCTGATATTTGCTGTGCCAGATGTCGATCGAGGCTTCCTGCATCGGGATTGTCGTTACCACTGCCTGTGCCTTTGCGTTCATTTCCACCCTCTGTCTTCCGGTATGTCTTCTTTTTATGGCGCCAGTCCTTGTACTAGCGGCGCCATACCCCTTGAGAATCGTCGTTTTGGCCTTGGGCCTGTTTTCTTTTTAACCACTAGATATGGGTTGAATCTGAAATGAGTATAACAGGATATAGTGTTCTGTGAATAAGAACGCAACTATTGATAGACGCTTCGGAGCAAAGAAAATCAATCGAAACCGGCTTGAATCCGGGAAATTTTTTCTAAAACAGCGGTTTGAGGCTAAAGGTTCAAAACCACTACATGTTGTGGTTTAAAAATTGATCAGGCCTAGAGCATTCCTTCGAATCCGTTAGAAAAGTCACATGAATTGTGACCCCTGCACGTACCCGATATAAACGTGTCGCTACAGTACGGAGGTGGTGTCGAAAACTGCAGTGGCCCACAGGATGTGAAAAAGACCAAAAAAAAGGAAATAATAATGAAAGGCCTGAAACCTACCTTGCTAGCGCTCTGCGTTGCGGGTGTTCCACCTGCAGCTGTAGCCGAGATCCAGATGCTGGATGACTCGGCAATGGGCATGATCACCGGCCAGGCCGGTGTGACCATTGAGCTGGAGACAAAGATTGATCTTGACCGTTTTGTGTACACTGACGAAGGCTCACTGTCCGTCAGCAATATCAGCATTGGCGGCGCCGAGCGGACAGATTTCTTCGGATATAACGGACTGACGGGGCCGACTGGTACGGATCGTCTCGATAACATCAAAATCGATATCGATGTCTATTCGGACGGCGACGCTGTCATCAACCTTTTACCAATCCAGTTTGCTGCCGTCGATTTCCGTGTCACCACGGGAGCTTGGGAGCTGTTGAGCACCGATGGAAGTAATCAGCAGACAACCTTAATGGACAATATGTTCATTGAAGGTGCCATAGGGCGTGGATCCATTGAGATCGACACAGCTACCGATGTACTGAATTTCCGTGGCGCGTTTGCGATTGAAGTGATGGATTTTGACGTTCCATTTCTTGCACTTGGTGTTCGCGGTTTACAGGTAACCGGTGCCGACTATGATCTCCGACGTCCAAGCCCACTGGATCTATTTGCGGAGGTCGAGCTTGATGTCTACGAGGGCAGTCGTTTTTCAGGAACGGATTCGGCGTTGGCAATCGACATGGCGGAATTCAGAGCCGATGTAGGAATACGTGAGGTGATCGTGGGGCAGCAAACGATTGGCAGCGTCTTCCTCGATGATCTTGCGGTGACCAACACGGCGATGAGGATCTACGGCCACTGATTCCGGCAGTGAAACGAAAACGGGGGCCAGTCTGGCCCCCGTTTTTTCAGCCCAGCAGAAGACTGTCGTCGTCCACTTCCAGTCCGCGCTGTTTCTCAAACAAGCCCAGCAGATCCTTCACTTCCAGGCCTTCGCGGTCTTTGCCTTCGATATCAAACACCACCTGGCCCTGGTGCAGCATCACCGTGCGGCTGCCAACTTCCAGTGCCTGCTTCATGCTGTGGGTCACCATCAGCGCGGTGAGCTTCTGCTCCTCGATGATCTTGGTGGTGAGTTCCAGAACGAATGCCGCGGTTTTCGGATCCAGCGCGGCCGTGTGCTCGTCGAGCAGGAGGATGCTTGAGGGCGTCAGGCTGGCCATCAACAGGCTTACAGCCTGACGCTGGCCGCCGGAAAGCAGGCCCATCTTGTCGCCAAGGCGCTTTTCCAGGCCCAGGTTCAGGGACGAAAGGCTGTCCTTGAACTTTTCCATGTACTGTCGTTTAACGGCGCTTGTGAGGCCCCGGCGCTGACCACGTTTGATGGCCAGGGCGAGGTTTTCCTCGATGGTAAGGCCTTCACAGGTGCCGGCCAGTGGGTCCTGGAATACCCGGGCAACCCGGCCGGCCCGTTTGTGGGTGGGCAGTTTGGTTACGTCCTGGTTGTCCACGATGATCTGGCCACTGTCTACCAGCACTTCGCCAGCCAGGGCGTTCAGGAAGGTGGATTTACCGGCGCCGTTACTGCCAATAACCGTAACAAACTCGCCCTGGTTGACCGTCAGGCTCATGCCTCTGAGCGCGGGGTTTTCCAGGGGGGTTCCTTTGCCGAAGGTGAGTCGGAGGTCGGTTGCACTGATCATTTCGCCTCCTCAGGCCTTGCTTCGGGAGAGTTTGCCGGCAATGGATGAACGCACGCCGGGCAGAACGATGGCCAGTGTGACCAGAACCGCAGTTATCAGGTTCAGATCCTGCGCCTGAAGGCCAAGGAAATCGGCGTTCAGGGCAAAGGCGATGGCCAGTCGGTAGATGATGGCGCCTACCACGCAGGCGATCAGAGCTCGTAACACCGTAGAGGGAGTCACAACGGCTTCGCCACCAATCAGGGAGGCAAGGCCAATCACAATGACGCCCACGCCCATGGTGACGTCTGCTGCGCCCTGGCTCTGTGCGAACAGAGCGCCGGCAAGCCCAACCAGGCCATTGGAGACGGCAACACCAAGCACGATCATGGCGCCGGTGGCGATGCCCTGGGCCCGGGCCATCCTGGCGTTGGCGCCTGTGGCTCGCATGGCCAGGCCGGTTTCGGATTTCATGAAACGCCACAGCAGAATAAGCGCTACAAAGACCACAATAACGAACAGGAGCACCGGTACTTGATGATAGGCCAGGTCCAGGTCGTACCACGGCGTCAGCACGGTTTCTTCTGTAAGCAGTGCCACGTTGGGGCGGCCCATGATGCGCAGGTTTACCGAATACAGCGCAATCATGGTCAGGATTGAGGCCAGCAGGTTCAGAATGTTCAGTTTTACATTCAGCAGGGCCGTTACGGCGCCGGCGGCCATGCCGGCCATGACCGCGCAACCTGTCGCCAGCCATGGGTTCCAGCCGTCAATAATAAGCACAGCGGCCACGGCAGCACCGAGCGGGAAGCTGCCATCTACGGTGAGGTCCGGGAAATCAAGCACCCGGAAAGAGAGGTAGATGCCAAAAGCGACGAGGCCATAAATCAGGCCAGTCTCGATGGCACCATAAAGCGCAATGTTACTGAGCATGGTCGGGTATCACCAATGATAAAACGGGCGGCCCCTTGTGAGGGCCGCCCGTGTTGTTCGGGGGATTACTTGGCGCTGTCGATAACCTGCTCGGCGTCACCGATCACGTCATCGGACAGGGTGATACCCATGCGCTCAGCGGCAGCCGGGTTCACGAAAAGGTCCAGCTTCTCCATTGTCTCGACACCCATGTCTCCGGGTTTTTCGCCATTCAATACCCGGGCAACCATCACGCCAGTCTGGCGGCCATGGTCGTAGTAGTCGAAGCCCAGCGCCGCAACAGCGCCGCGCTCAACCGTGGCGGTGTCGGCGGCGAATACCGGGATACCGGCGCGCTCACCCACGGAGATAACGGCTTCAGCAGCACTGATAACTGTGTTGTCAGTGGTCAGGTAGATGGCATCGGCTTTGCCAACCAGGGAGCGGGCGGCGCCCAGAACCTCGGAGGTTTTGGTAGCGGCACCTTTTACCAGTTCAAGGCCACGGGCGGCTAGGCGCTCTTCCAGCAGTTCCACCAGCGAGACGGCGTTGGCTTCGCCCGGGTTGTAGACGGTGCCAATGCGTTTGGCATCGGGCATTACGCGCTGGAGCATATCCAGGTGTTTGTCGATGGGCAGCATGTCGCTCACACCCGTGATGTTTGCTCCTGGTGCTTCGAGGCTACTCACCAGCTTGGCTCCGAGCGGGTCGGTCACGGCAGAGAAGATGACCGGCGTATTGCGGGCCGCAGCGGCAACGGTCTGGGCGGAGGGCGTGGCAATTGCCACAATCACGTCGGGGCTTGCGCCCACAAATTTGCGGGCAATCTGTGAAGCAATGGCGGAGTTGCCCTGGGCACTTTCGTGCATTACTTCCAGGTTGTCGCCCTCTTTGAATCCGCGCTCGGCGAGTTCGTCTTTAATGCCCTGGTAGACAGCGTCCAGTGCCGGGTGCTCCACAATCTGTGTGATGGCTACAACGCGGGGTTCCTGTGCCTGAACGAGTGTTGCCAGCGCCAGCAGTGTGGCACCGAACAGGGTACGCAGGGTTGTCTTGGCCATATGCCCATCTCCGGGTAGGTTAACTGGTATGTTGCAATTCTGAAGGGGCGCAAGTTTACCACAGGCAGAGGGTTTAAGGGGTAGGGGATGTTGCCGGAAGCAGGGCTATGATCCAGATAGGTGCAGTTGGAAATTATTTTGCTTGTGTCACGTTTTGACGGCTCATACTATGTTGAAATACCCTACGAAAGTCTAATAATAAGTCATCCATAATTCGAACAACGAACTGCAAGGAAGGTCCATGGACACAACAAACAAACTTCCCCTGGATATGGTTTATCACTGGGAGAAGGCCAAGGCGAATTCTGTCTATATGACACAGCCCATCGGGGGCGGTAAAACGGTAGATTACACCTGGGGCCGGGCGGTGGATGAGGCGAGACGCATGGCGTCTTACCTGAAGTCCCTGAACCTCCCCGAAAAAAGCCGCATCGGCCTGATCTCCAAAAACTGCGCCCACTGGATCATGACCGACTGGGCCATCTGGATGGCCGGCCACATTTCCGTTCCGTTGTATCCCACCCTTAACGCCGACACCGTCAATTACATTCTCAACCATGCCGAGTGTGAAGTGGTGTTTGTTGGCAAGCTGGACGACTGGGACATGATGAAACCGGGCGTGCCGGAATCAGTGCGTTGCATTTCCTTCCCGCTGAGCCCGCCCAATGATTTCGAAACCTGGGACGATATCGTTGCCAAGTATCCGCCCCTGGAAGAAAACGTTCATCGTGATGCCAATGAGCTGGCGACGATTGTTTACACCTCCGGCAGCACGGGCAAACCCAAAGGCGTCATGCTCAGCTTTTACAACATGGCCTATGCGGCAGAGGGTGGTATGGAAGTGCTTGGCGTGGGCTCCGAGGAGCGCATGCTCTCTTACCTGCCGCTGGCTCACGTATTCGAGCGTACCTTTGTTGAGTTGGCATCTTTGTATGCGGGTTTCCACCTTTATTTCGCGGAATCTCTGGATACCTTCGTTCAGGATCTGCAACGGGCCCAGCCAACCCTCTTTCTCTCAGTACCGCGCCTGTGGGTGAAGTTCCAGCACGGTGTGCTGCAGAAGTTGCCCAAGAAGAAGCTGGACCGGCTGATGAAAATTCCAGTGGTCAACAAATTGATCAAGAAGAAGATCCTCAAGGGCCTTGGTCTGGACAAGGTCAAGCTGGCAGGCAGTGGTTCGGCACCGCTGGCAAGCGACGTTCTGGACTGGTACCGCAACCTTGGCCTCGAGCTGCTGGAAGGCTATGGCATGTCTGAAAACTTTGCCTATTCCCATATGAGCAAGCCAGGGCGGTCAAGGACGGGTTACGTTGGTGAGTCTGCACCCGGGGTTGAAACCCGTATCAGCCCGGAGGGCGAGATCCAGATCAAGAGCCCGGCCACGATGATGGGTTATTACAAGGACGAGGAGAAAACCCGGGAAGCGTTCACTGAAGACGGTTTCCTGAAGACCGGCGACAAGGGTGAGATTGATGAGATGGGCCGGCTCAAGATTACCGGTCGCATCAAGGAAATCTTCAAGACCAGCAAGGGCAAGTATATTGCGCCTGCGCCCATCGAGAATCGCCTGATGTCCCACGATGCCATCGAAATGGTCTGCGTCTCTGGGGCCAACCAAACCCAGCCTCATGCCCTGGTCATGCTGGGCGAAGAGGCCCGACCGAAAATGGCGGACGAGGCCTTCCGAAATGAGATTGAAGAGAGCTTCAAGAAGCTGATTGCCGATGTGAACAAGACTGTGGATCCCCACGAGCAGTTGGCGTTCATCACCGTGGTCAGCGACGAATGGTCGATCGAGAACAGCTTCCTCACGCCCACGATGAAGCTCAAGCGCAATGTGGTTGAAGATGCCTACCAGGAGAAAGTCGACAAGTGGTATGCGCAGCGTCAGCCGGTTATCTGGCAGTAACGCTTTCGATTACAGGTGAAGATGTTCTGGCCCGGCTCTGCCGGGCTTTTTTTGTAGCGGAAAAAACCGACGTAAGTCGCATAGGGAAAAGCAGGATGCGGGCCTAAACTGAAGGGATATCAGGAGGATGTTATGAGCCAGTTGTCCCTTTTCCAGAAACGTATCCATGACGAGATTCCTCTTTCTCGCGCCCTGGGGATTCAATTGCATTCCTGGGATGGCCATTCGCTGTTACTCAGCGCACCTCTGGAGCCCAACAGCAATCACCAGGGTACCGGTTTCGGGGGCAGTGTCTACTCGGCGGCGGTAACGGCGGCCTGGGGCCTCACGGAACTGGCGCTCTGGGACCTCGGTCTTCGGGGAAACGTGGTGGTGCAAAGCGGGAATATTGACTATCTGGAACCTGTGACATCCGACTTTTACGTGATTTGCCGCCTGCCCGGTGAAGAGATACCGGAGCGTTTTCGCAAGAGCCTTGCCAGGCACGGCAAGGGACGGCTGGATCTGACGGCAGAAGTCTTCTGCGGAGAGCCAACCACAATGCCGGAAGGCGATCCTGTCGCCGTGTTCCAGGGGCGATTCGTGGTTCAGGATGTGAAATCCCGGATCACTTTCTGATCCGGGTCCGATCAGGCGATAGAGCGGCTGTTGGAGATCGAGCGACTCATCAGAATGATCGGAATGATGCCGGCCAGAACGATAATCAGGGCGGGCAGGGCGCTGTGGTAAAGGCGCTCGTCAGAGGCAAACTGGTAAACGTAGGTGGCCAGGGTCTCGAAGTTGAACGGTCTGAGAATCAGTGTGGCCGGCAATTCTTTCATGCAATCCACGAACACCACCAGGGCTGCCGTAACCAACGTGCCTCTTAGCATTGGCAGGTGAACACGTACCAGGGTGTTGCCCGGGCTGTGCCCAAGAGACCGTGATGCCATGTCCATGCTGGGCGTAATTTTCTGCAACGCACTTTCCACGCTACCGGCGGAAACCGCCAGGAACCTCACGGTGTAGGCGAACACCAGTGCGAAGGCCGAACCGCTGAGTAACAGGCCGGTGCTGATACCGAAAACATCCCGCATCAGGCTGTCCAGCCAGTTGTCAAAGCCCGCTAGTGGCACAATCACACCCACCGCCAGCACCGCGCCCGGCATGGCATAACCAAGGCTGGATAGCCGCATCAGTACCTGCATTTTGCGAGTGTTGTGCAGGCGGCGGCTATAGGCAAGCGTCACGCCAATCAGCAGCGTGGTAAGGGCTGCGGTACTGGACAGGAAGAGGCTGTTGAAGGTGTTGCGGACAAAATCCGGATTCCAGCTTTCACCAAAATATTCCCAGGCGTATAGCCCGAGAGTGGCGCCGGGAATCACAAAACCGAATAGTACGGGGAGTGCGCACACGGCCAGGCAAATCATCTGGCGCGGGAACGACATGGTGAAGCGCTGGATCGGATCCCGGTTGTCCCGCGCTGCGAACTGTTGCTGACGTCTTCGCGAGTAGCGCTCGAGCGTCACGAGGATGACCACGAAGATCAGCATGGTGGTGGCTATCTGGGCCGCGCCGCCAAGGTTGCCAAGGTTCAACCAGGTATCAAACAGGCCGGCGGTGAGCGTCTGAACGGCGAAAAAGTCCACGGTGCCGAAATCGTTCAGGGTTTCCATCAGCACCAGCGAGAGACCTACGGCCACTGCGGGGCGGGCTATTGGCAGAACCACCCTGAAGAACGTGCTCAGCGCGGAGTGGCCGAGGCTGCGGCTGACGGCGAACAGAGACGGGGACTGCTCCAGAAAGGCAGCCCGGGCAAGCAGGTAGACGTAGGGATACAAAACCAACCCGATCATCAGGGTGGCGCCTTCAAGGCTCCGGATTTCCGGGAACCAGTAGTCGGCGGCACTGGTCCAGCCAAACAGGTCGCGTAGTGTGCCCTGAACCGGCCCTGCGTAGTCCAGAAGGCTGGTGTATACATAGGCAATAACGTACGCCGGCACTGCGAAAGGCAGCAGCATGGCCCATTCAAAGAATTTGCGGCCGGGAAACTCGCACATGGTGACCGCCCAGGCCGAGGCCAGGCCAATCACGAGAGTCAGGGCGCCCACGCCGATCATCAGCTTGAGTGTCGTCGTCAGATAACGGGGAAGCGTGGTCTCGATCAGGTGTGGCCAGATATTCTCTTCGGGAAAAAACGCCAGGAAAATTACGGAAAGAACCGGAAGGGCGACAATGGCAGTGGTCAGCAATGCGCTGATCATCCATTTTGGCGAGCTGCGCTTTGCCAGCAAGGGCTGGGATAGCCCGGCATCAACGCTGGTAGCGGCCTCGCTCATAATGTTCCTGTATCTGGGTGTGGTCTGTCCGTTTGAAGGCTGCAGATTGTAGTCACCTGGCCTGATGCCTGCAATTGCTGCCTTCACACTGGCGATGGGTAGTGGTGTGCCGAACCGCGGGTGAGGGTGGCAACCCACCCTCACCACACACGATTACTCGCCGTCGTAGTCGACCCGGTCAACCAGCTTGACTGCGGCATTGCGGTTCTTGGCAATTTCCTGCAGAGAAAGGTCGTCCGGGTTGATTTCACCCCACTCGGCAACCAGTCCGGAAGGCTGTACTTCCGGGTTGGCCGGGTATTCGGTGTTCGCTTCGGCATAGATGCGCTGGGCTTCCGGCGAGGACAGGAATTCCATCAGTTTGATGGCATTCTCGCGGTTCGGCGCGCTCTTGGTCAGTGAGATGCCACTGATGTTCACGTGGGTTCCCCGGCCTTCGGCGTTCGGGAACACGAGGCGAACCTGCTCGGCAATCGGGCGCTGGTTCTCATCCTGCAGCATGTTGCCGTAGTAGTAGCTGTTGCCGATGGAGATGTCACAGACGCCTTCGGCGATGGCCTTGATCTGGTCGCGGTCGCCACCCTGGGGCTTGCGGGCCAGGTTGTCTTTCAGGCCTTTCAGCCACTTCTCGGTTTCGGCTTCACCGTGGTGGGCGATCATGGAGGAGAACAGGGCAATGTTGTAGGGGTGCTTGCCGCTACGGGTGCAGATTCGGTTGTCCCACTTGTCGTCTGCCAGTTGCTCGTAAGTGGTAATCTCGCCTTCCTCCACACGCTCCCTGGAAACGAAGATCAGGCGACCTCGGGTGGTCAGCGCAAACCATTTACCGTCCGGGTGGCGAAGATTCTCGGGAATATTCTCTTCCAGGGTGTCATTTTCCAAGCCCTGAACCAGATCGCGCTCAACCAGCTCGTTCAGGCGGGAAATATCAACGGTCATCACCACATCGGCCGGGCTGTTGCGGCCCTCACGCTCCAGGCGTTCTGCAAGGCCCTGTTTGGCAAATACAACGTTGCTCTTGATGCCGGTTTCCTGCTCAAAAGCATTCAGCAGTGGCTCAAGCAGGTACGCCTGGCGGTAGGAGTAAATGTTGACCTCTCCGTCTGCGGAGGCTGCCATGGGCATGGCAGTCAGGGCGATTGCTGCGGTTGCAGCCAGTTTCATTCGCATAGTCCCATCCTTCTTTCGGGTAGTCCCGGTATTGATATGCCTGCAGTAGGGTTTACAAGCGTTTAAAAACGACAACTACTCTCATTTCTATTACCTGTATAGTCAATATCTCCGTTGGCATATTTTTCTGAAAATGGTGTTATGCTTCGGAAGACTATAAAAACTATGCAAAAAGTTGTGGAATCCTCAGATGGTTGGGAACGATCGAAGAGAGCACATACGCACCGCCATGAGCGCGAAGGTAAAGGTGGTGCATGCGGAACAGGGAGAATTCATATTCTCGACCCGCGATATTTCCGATGGCGGCGTCTTTATCGTCGTTGACACTGAGCCTTTCACGCCATCCCTTGGCGACAAGGTCACCGTACAGGTACAGGGCTTGCCCGTTCCGGCGCCGGTGCTTGAGATGGTGGTCGTGCGTAAAACCAATGACGGTTATGGCCTTCAGTTTGATCAAAATGGTGACTGATAGGCGGATTCAGGGCGTCTGCCATGGATAATGGCAGGGCAAATTCAATCGCCGTCAGGGATGTGATCAGTCAGATGATCTTTTCAGCCTTTTCCAGAGCTTACAAGCCAGTTATTGCAAGCCTGATGCTGTTGTTCACGTCGGGCTGTGCCAGCTACTACTCCCATTTCGCGATGTTCCCGGCGGAGAATTCGTCAGGGGAGCCCAGGCATGTGCGGCTGTCCTGGCAGAGCGCTGAATATCCTGGTTGGTGGATTGCGGGCGACAAGGCAACGTCTGTAAAAGTCGAAACCCAGTGCAGCGACCGTGTCTGGCGCCTCCGCGATGGCGCTGATGCCGGTGATTGTGGCACGGGCATTCGCGCTTGCGGCGAACCGGGCAAGGACCGTCTTGCTGGTACGGGCCAGCCGGCAACCGGCTCGAACCGGTGCATGTCTATCAATCCGGCGGATCAGGATGCTCGCGTCGCCAGCTTGGGCGGGCAACTTGAGTTGCTCGTTTCCTGTACTCCGGCGGTTGTCACAGAGGGGCAGGGCGACGATACCCGGAATCTGGATTACTTGCGGGCGTCTTCTGTCCCCTACACCGTCTATGTTCGCAAGGCTCCGCGGGGTTCAATGCGAGCGCGACTGCCCGAATTCGACGAATCCGTATGTGACGCAGAGTGACACTTTTTGACGTTGTTATGTGACTCTCATCACGTTGCTACATTTTGTTTCCTGTTGAAGATTAGCGTTACGCTTTGTCGCGTTTGGGTTACCTGACGATACGATATTGTAATTGTGTCTTCAGGTGGATCGGTCAGAATGGTAGCCATCGAAAAGTTTGTTTTGTGAGGTGGCCCGTGGGTGTCCAACAGAAAAAAGTCGCAGTACATGATCTGGAAGTGGGCATGTTCGTGTCTGATCTGGACAGGCCATGGCATCAGACTCCTTTCCCGATTCAGGGTTTCCACATTCGCTCCCAGGATGACGTTCGCGCTCTGGTTTCCCACTGCAAGTGGGTGATGGTCGATGTGGCGGAAGCGCGGGAAGCAAAAGAGGTGAAAGGCGGCAGCAAGCCGGTTTTCGGTAAAGCTTTTAACAAGCGTGGTGGCGGGCGAGAGCAGCTTCAGTTGCCGCCGCTGAGTATTCGTGAGCCGGTAACCTACGAAACAGTTACCAGTCTCAAAAAGGAAATGAAAACATCCAAGCGCCTGCTGGATGACGTGGAAGTGGCGCTGGACCAGCTTTTCGAGACACTTCGTGCCGATGGCGTGCCGGACCTGAGGCCGATCGCCGCGATCACCAGCAAAATGGTGAGCAGCGTTGTTCGCCAGCCTGATGCCTTATTGTGGCTCAGTCGCACACGTGCCCATGACAGTTACCTTTACCGGCATGCCCTGAACACTTCCGTCTGGGCCCTGGTATGTGGTCGGCACCTGGGGTTGAACGAGGGGCTTCTTAATCACCTTGGCCTTGGATGCCTGTTGTCACAGGTTGGTAAAACCACGCTGCCACCGGAGTTGCTCGCCCGGGAGGGCCAACTGAGCGCCGAGGAGTATCTTTCCTACCGTGGCTACGTCAATCGCGGTGTTGCCATGCTGGAGAACAGCGGGCTCTCGCGGGCAGTGCTCAGTGTGGTTCAGGGTCATCGCGAGCGCCATAACGGCTCTGGTTTCCCGGAAGGTGTCCGCGGGGATCGCATTCCACTGTTGGCCAAAGTGGCCGGCATCGCGGAGTTTTTCGAATCTTTGATTGCGCCCCGCGCTCACACCGAGCCGATGACGCCAGCTAAAGCGGTCACGCTGCTCTATGAGATGCGCAATATCGAATTCCAGGAAGACCTGGTGGAGAATTTCATCCAGGCAATCGGTATCTATCCCACCGGTAGCCTCGTGGAACTCAGCGATGGCCAGCGGGGCATCGTGGTTTCACACTCGCCGGAACGACGGCTCTGGCCCCGTGTCATGGTTATGACCGATGCGGCTGCAAGGCCGCTGAAAACTGCAAAGATCATCGATCTGGCCCGTTACAACGAAGGTAAGGAAGCAGCAGAAACGGTGCGAATTCGTGATTGCCTGCCTCATGGCACGGAAGGCCTGGATCCGTCCTATTTCGATGTAACCGGCGCAGAGTCACGCTGGAGTCTGTCGCGCCTGATCAGCGGATAATGACTCGCAACTGTTTGCGAACCCACCGATAGGTATCCTCCGGGCGGAAGCTGAGCAGAAGCTCTGATTCCCCGCCGGAGGGGCCGGCAACAAAATACTCCACTTCTCCGCTTTGCCAGTCGGCCGAATTGATCTGGACATCCTGGGGACGAGTGCTGATTGCTTCGAGCTCTGCCAGGGCGAGTCCGCCCCCGATCTTTCGAACTGCAACCTGCTTCAGGGCTGTATCAGTGGCCGGATGACTGGCAACGTCTTCATCCAGGAAATAACGGTTCGCGACGGTTGTGCTGATCGCCTTGAGTTCGCGGGTGAGATAGGTCTGGGCGTCTTCCGTGTCGATGTCTTCCATGGTGCGCACGGCATTTTCGATCCGGTCCTTCTTGGCCTGCAGGTCTTCACTGTATTCAACGTCCGGATCGCGATCTTCGTCATTCTCCGGCCGCGGAGGGGCGTTGTCGATTTCCTCCTGGGTTGGCGGCTCCTCGCAGAGTTCATCGTCTTCCGGGTAGAAACAGATGGCGGCGAGCAGTTGGTTCGCTGGTGACAGGGGATCGGTGGCGGTGAATTCGGATTCGCTGACACTGAAGTCGATAGGTGCGGTCAACTCCGGAAGCGCAGCATTCAGCTGCGTAATAACCCGGTCGCGGATATCGATGCCATCCCCTTCGGCGACATTCTGGCTCCAGTTCAGGAGCATCAGAAAGCGGGAGAGGTTCATAAGCGTCGTGTTTTCCAGAACCTGTTGCTCGGTCAGTGTGTGGGTGCTCAGACCCTCATCATCCACCATTGGTGTTTGCAGCTCTGTGCGGGTGGTTTCAAAGAACTCGAGCAGCGTTACGTATTGCCGGGCCGGCACACCACTGACTAACGGCAGGTCGCCAACGCGGAAGGTGAGCGTTTCGCCGGGGTAGTAAAGGAACTCACCTGCTGCGTTCGTGGTGCCCGATTGACTTGCCGTCTGGTAGGAAAGGCCATTAAAGCCGTTGAAGTTGAGCTGGCCTTTGCTGGTGTCGTCGCCAGAACCGCCGTCATCATCGAGGCAGCCAGAGAGGGCGAGGGCGCCCAGCAGGGTAAACGTTAGTCGGATGCGGTGAACGGATCTCATGGTTGGTCGTACATTCCCTTCGATTCAGCGCGCCCGCACTCAGGGTGCGGCAGCCCCTTTTGTAAGTTGTTGTAACCGCATTATAGGGGCGGGGTTTGCCTCATATCGGGATTCCTGTCGCAGTTTCCGTTATTGGCCTGGAGACACCTGCTAGCCGATAAGGGCCTTGAAATCAGCAGCTTTGTCACAATAAATAGCATTCTAAATTCTGGCTGGCGGCCTGGGTCGCCCATTGCCGTTTTTCACCGAATCGGGATGATTTATGACCAATGCACTGGAAATCGAGAGCCTCACCAAGACCTACGGTGACGGGTTTCAGGCGCTCAAGGGGATTGATCTGCATGTCGCTGAGGGTGATTTCTTTGCTTTGCTGGGCCCCAACGGGGCTGGCAAATCCACTACCCTTGGCATTGTTTGCTCCCTGGTGAACAAGACAGCCGGCAAAGTGCGGGTGTTCGGATATGACACGGATACCCACCTCTCTGACGCCAAGCTGAACCTCGGCGTGGTACCCCAGGAGTTCAACTTCAACCAGTTCGAGAAAGTCTTCGATATCGTAACTACTCAGGCCGGCTATTATGGGATTCCGTTCAAGCAGGCCTCTGCGTCCGCCGAGAAGTACCTGAAAAAGCTCGGTCTCTGGGACAAGCGGAATACCCCGGCCCGGATGCTGTCCGGCGGCATGAAACGCCGCCTGATGATTGCCCGGGCCCTGGTCCACGAGCCAAAGCTGCTGATTCTGGACGAGCCGACCGCCGGTGTGGATATTGAACTCCGCCGTTCCATGTGGACCTTTCTGGAAGAGATTAACCGCCAGGGCACGACGATCATCCTGACAACCCATTACCTGGAGGAAGCGGAAGCCCTTTGCCGCAACATCGCCATTATCGACCATGGCAAGATCCTTAAACACACGAGCAAGAAAGCCTTGCTTCAGCAGTTGAGCGTCGAGACTTTCGTGCTGGACACAGAAAAGTCCCTGGATTCCGCGCCAGAGCTGAACGGTTTTCCGACACGCCTCGACGCCGAGGGCGCACTGGAGGTGGAAGTGGAAAAAGGTCAGGGGCTTAACCAGGTATTTGTGGAGCTTGAGCGGCTGGGCATCAAGGTTGTCAGCATGAGAACCAAAGCCAACCGGCTGGAGGAGCTGTTCATTCGCATGGTTGAGGAGAACGCCGCCGAATCCGCCAGGGCGGTGGAGGGTGCAGCATGACCCCGCATGCGATATTCACAGCCTTCAGCACCATTGTTGTCCGGGAGGTGCGCCGGTTTACCCGTATCTGGGCGCAGACCCTGTTGCCGCCTGCGGTCACCATGACCCTGTATTTCATTATCTTCGGTAACCTCATTGGCTCCAGGATCGGCGAAATGGGCGGTTTCGATTATATGTCGTTTATCGTGCCCGGGCTGATAATGATGGCAGTCATCACAAGCTCCTATGCCAACGTGGTGTCGTCGTTTTTCTCCATGAAGTTCCAGCGCAGCATTGAGGAGCTTCTGGTGTCTCCGGTTCCCAACTGGGTTATCCTTGCCGGGTATGTGACCGGAGGCATGGCGCGGGGGCTTGGTATCGGCCTGATTGTCACGTTGCTGTCACTGGTGTTCACCCGCTTGTCGATCCACAACCTGCCCATGATGGTTATTACGGTGTTCCTGACGTCCGCACTGTTCGCACTGGGCGGTTTCATCAATGCTATGCTGGCAACCAAGTTTGATGACATCTCCATCGTGCCCACGTTCGTTCTCACGCCCCTGACTTATCTGGGCGGCGTGTTCTACAGTATCGATCTGCTTCCGGGGTTCTGGCAGGGCGTATCCATGGCCAATCCCATCCTGTACATGGTGAACGGCTTCCGGTACGGAATTCTCGGCGTGTCAGACGTTAATCCGTTCGTTTCTCTTGGTATGATTCTGGTTTTCATCTCCGTGTTGGCATTCATCGCCCTCAGAATGCTCGAGCGTGGTAAAGGCATTCGCCACTGATTTCAGGAACCCCTATGGCACTCAATGATGCGCCGCTTGGCAAGACAAGCGATTACCCGGACAGCTACGATCCGGGCCTTTTGTTTCCCGTCGCGAGGGAGGAAAATCGCCGCCGTCTTGGGCTGGAAGACGGCCGCTGGCCATGGTTCGGCGAGGACCTGTGGCAGGCCTGGGAAATCTCCTGGCTGCGGCCAAATGGTGTGCCGGAAGTCGCCTGGGCAGAGATAGTCTTCCCAGCGGCTTCGCCTTCAATCATCGAATCCAAATCGCTGAAGCTGTACCTCAATTCGCTGAATCAGGTGGTGTACTCCTCCCGAGAGCAGGTGGCAGAGGTGATCACCCAGGATCTGTCCAGCGCTTGCGGCGGTGCGGTACAGGTTAACCTGTTGAGTGTGGACGAATCCGGAGAAGCGATTGGCCGCCCTGAGGGGTTCGAGTTGATTGATGATGAACCGGTCAGCGACGTGGTTTATGAGTATTCACCCGATTCTCTCAATGCCGGCAATGAGGTGGTGACCGAGCAGCTGTGTTCCCATCTGCTCAAGAGCAACTGCCCGGTGACGGGGCAGCCGGACTGGGCCACTCTGCTGGTAAGCTACACTGGCCCGAAAATCGACCGGGCTGGCTTGCTGCGATACGTCGTGAGCTTCCGGCAGAAACAGGATTTCCACGAGCATTGTGTGGAAACGGTGTTTACCGATCTGATGAGCCGATGCAACCCTGAGTCGTTGACTGTCGTTGCCCGATATACGCGGCGGGGCGGGTTGGATATCAACCCCTGGCGGAGCACAGAAACCGGCAAGGGCGCCGGGCCTCGGTTGATACGTCAGTAAGAAGGATTGAGTTGAGCGCAGGGACGCGCCTCAGGAAACATCCTCTTCCCGTCGCAGACGATCGGCGGCGTCTTCCAGGGCAGTCAGGATGGCCTGGCGTTCCTTCTCGGTAATCTTGTCTGAATCCAGATACATGGCAAAGCCACTGTGCTCGTGCTCAAGGAAGCTGCGGTTGGGGCCCATATCGCGCCGGAAATCCACCACCTCATAGATTGGCACCGGTCTGCCGAAACCTTTCACAGTAATTTCGCCCTTGTCCCGGCACATGATCTTGTCCTTGATCAGCGAGAAGGTCTCGTAGGAAACCAGTATTTCACCCGGTTCTGCCAGCGATTCAAGCCGGCTGGCAAGATTCACCTCCTTGCCGATGATGGTGTAGTCCATCCGGTTTTCTGCACCGAAGTTACCCACGGTTGTGTAGCCGGTGCTGATCCCCATTCGAATTTCCAGCGGGGTCTTGATGCCCTGGCTGCGCCATTTCTGGCGCATGATCTTCATGTGCTTGCGCATCTCGATGGCCATGGAGACGCAGGCAAAAGCGTCCTCCCGCTGGCCCCGGCTGGTTGGGTCGCCAAAGAACACCATGATGGAGTCGCCAACGAATTTGTCGATGGTGCCGCCGTACTTCAGGGCCACTTCCGACATTTCGTTAAAGTAGTGATTCAGTAGCTCGGTCAGGGCTTCAGGCTCCATTTCCTCGGACAGCTCGGTGAAGCCCTTGATGTCAGAGAAGAACACCGCCAGTTTTTTCCGCTGGGTTTCCAGTCGCACATCCCGCTCGCCCGTAAAGATGGACTGCCAAACCTGAGGCGAAAGGTATTTGGAAAGCTTGTGTGAGAGCGCGATGGACTGCTCGCGCTGATTCTGGATCTGGGTCTTTGCCAGCATGAGCGCGCGTGCCTGCTGGTGCGAGTAGTAGGCTGTGACACAGATATAAAGCCCGGTTGAGAGAATAGACACAATGCTGGTGAGCAGAGGCGAGTGCGGACCGTCCGCCGGCCCAAGGATAGCGACGGAACCAGCAATGGCTGCGGCCATGAAGACGGTGCCCATAAGCCACTGGCGGATGCCGCCGACAATCAGGCAGCTGAACATCAACATCAGCGCGACCGCCAGGGAGGGAATGACGATCAGCCCGATGCAGCCGATAAACGCGCCGCCGACAACACAATCGAAAATCAGCATCTTCTGTCGAATGCGTGGGGAATTCCTGAGGAACGTCCGACGGGTCAGGGCGTGGGCCATGTGGGGCCAGGTGAGCGCGCCGGCCACCAGCCAAAGCAGCCAATGGGCAAAGACACCTTGCAGAACACCGGTTACGATAATGGCGGCGGTTGAGGTATAGGCCAGGATCCGACCGTTGTAATCGGGCATTGGCGGAATGGCAATCGGGTTGCCCGATGCCTCAGACGCCAGGGATCTGCCTGCGGAGCTGCTGGCATTGCGCAAGTCTGCCGGAGCGCTCATCATTTCAGAAACGGATCCTGCCAATTAGCATATCACGGAGCATGACCCAGTCGCCCATCAGGCTGTACAGTGGGTACTTGAAAGTAGCGGGTCGGTTTTTCTCAAACTTGAAATGGCCTACCCAGGCAAAGCCATAGCCAATAACGGGCAGAGCCAGAAGCCACAAGAGCTTGCCTGACGTCAGGGCCCACAGGGCCACGATCAGAACCAGCAGGCTGCCGACAAAGTGCAGACGGCGACAGGTCACGTCGCTGTGTTCTTCAAGGTAGTAAGGATAGAATTCGGAAAAGCTGTTGAAGGTTTGCTGGTTGCTCATTGTGTTGCCACTCATCGTTGTACGACCGCGTCATTTATAATTGTTGGCAGACCCGACTACGACCAAAGGTTAACAGCATTACGTACAAGCCACAATTCACGGCCGGGAATTATGGTCGTACCGAATTTTTGAAATCCATCAGAATAGCGATCAGACAGCGAGCAGATATGACAGCAGTTACCGATTTCCTTCTTAGCCGTTCGTCAGAGCCCAGGCTGGAGTCGCCTGCACCGGACCCGGCAACCCTTGACCGTGCGTTTGCCTGCGCCGCTCGCGCTCCTGACCACGCGCTGCTGAGACCCTGGCGTTACCTGGTTATCGAGGGCGAAGGTCTTGAGGCGCTGGGCGAACTGTTTGCCGCCACCTGCGCCAATAACAGCGACGAGAAAGAGATCGAGAAGCTCAGGCGTGCACCTCTCAGGGCGCCAATGGTGATCGTGGGTATCGCATCGCCCAGAACGCATCCCAAAGTACCTGAAGTCGAGCAGTTGATGTCCGCCGCAGCCGGCATGAGTTTTATTGAGCTTGCCTTGCAGGATGCCGGTTACGGAGTGATGTGGAGAACGGGCGGTGTTGCCTACCATTCCTCGGTTCACGCCGGGCTGGGGCTGGAAGAGCATGAGCAAATCGTCGGGTTCCTCTACACCGGAACAGTCTCCGCCTCCAAGCCGGCGGTTCCCAGGCCGGCGGTTGATGAATTTGTGCGTCACTGGCCCTGATACCCTGCCCGAATTCCCCCGGTCCTCGCCGGGGGAAGCAGCTTGCCGCTTTTTCCTGTCCGCTCCTTGTGCACTTTTCCCTGACAATTGTTTTACCACTGGCCAGGGCCCGCCAATGCTGACTTTCCTGACAAATTTACGCCTCATCTGAATTCTGGCATCCAGCTTGCTTCAGTCCCGTCAAAGAGCACAGCCGGCAAAAGCAGCTCGGCATACCAGTGCAGTTTTCGGGAGGCAACATGGCAATTACGTTTGATTCGGCTCTGGGCATTCATCAACACGCTGTTGAAGCGCGTGTAAAACGCGCCGAAGTTCTGGCAAACAACCTGGCGAACGCCGACACCCCGGGTTTCAAGGCGCGGGATCTGGATTTCCAGGCGATGATGCAGAAGGCTCAGGAGCAGGTCAGCGGATTCCAGATGGCCAAAACCCATGACGCGCATATGGATACCTCGCCATCGGCCTCGGAAAGCGATTTGATGTATCGGGTTCCCCATCAGCCGTCGGTTGACGGCAATACGGTAGACGCCCAGCAGGAGCAGACCCGTTTCATGCGCAACGCCATGGATTTCCAGGCCAGTTTCCAGTTTTTGAACAGCAAGTTCAGCGGTTTGACCAAAGCCCTCAAGGGCGAATAAGCCGAAGTCACAGGATTAGCGAAGGAGAATTCTCATGTCACTGGGCAGCATTTTTGACATCGCCGGTTCCGGCATGACCGCGCAATCACTGCGGCTGAACACAACCGCGTCGAACATCGCCAATGCGGAGACCGCAAGTTCCAGCACGGGCGAAACCTATCGGGCCCGAAAGCCGGTTTTCTCGGCCATTCAGCAGTCCATGATGAACCCCGGGCAGGGCGGTTTTCCGATGGCGGCCGATGAGGGGCCAGGCGCGGGTGTAAGAGTTGAGGGTATTGTTGAGAGCGATGCTGAACTGCAGATGCGTTACGAGCCCCATCACCCGGCGGCCAATGAAGACGGATATGTCTATTACCCCAACGTGAATGTGGTCGAAGAGATGGCGGACATGATGTCGTCGTCCAGAAGTTTCCAGATGAATGTGGATGTCATGAACACTGCCAAGTCCATGATGCAGCGCATTCTGACTCTTGGTCAGCAGTAACAGGGTGAGGAGCACAACATGACTGCAGTGAATGCAACAGACGCGTCGGATGTTCTGAGCCAGTACCAGCTGAAGCAGCAGAATGGCGGCCAGGGCACCAGCGAGCTGGGCCGGAATGAGTTTATGGAACTGATGCTGGCGCAGCTGAAAAACCAGAACCCGTTGGAGCCCCAGGACAACGGTGAATTCATCTCCCAGCTGGCGCAGTTCAGTTCGCTGGAGGAGATGCAGAATCTCTCCGGTACGGTTGAGGATGTGGTTGGGCAGTTCCGATCCACTCAGGCGCTCCAGGCGTCGGCCATGGTGGGCAAAACCGTGCTGGCGCCTTCCCAGATCGGGATCCTGGGTGCCGAAGGTGAAATTACCGGAACCATTGAAGTGCCCGCCTCCACGGGCGGCCTGCGCCTGTCCATCGAAGGACAGAACGGTGAGCGGGTACGGCAGATTGATATGGGCAGTAGTCAGGCAGGTGTTGTGTCCTTCCGCTGGGATGGTCAGGACGGCAACGGCAATCCCTTGCCGCCGGGCCCCTACCGAATTGTGGCAGAAGCTTCCTATCCTGATGGGCCGCAGCAGCTGGGCACCATGGTGAGTGCCAATGTGGATAGCGTTTCCCTGGGCCAGGGCGGCTCGATAACACTGAATCTTGCGGGCATGGGCTCTATTGCCCTGTCTGATGTGAAACAAATTAACTGAGACCGGTGAGACACCAAGGGGTGAACCATGGCATTTAATACAGGTTTGAGCGGCCTTCGTGCGGCATCGGTGGATCTGGACGTCACCGGCAACAACATTGCGAACGCCAGCACCGTTGGCTTCAAGGGCAGTAAGGCCCAGTTCGGCGATCTATACGCCAGTGGCTTTCTGAGCGCGGGCACCAACCCGATCGGTGACGGTGTTCGGGTCCAGGACGTAAAGCAGTCTTTCGGCCAGGGCAATATCAGCTTCACGGACAATGGTCTGGATATGGCGATTGCCGGTGATGGTTTCTTTATCCTGAATAACGGCGGTGAAATTCGTTATTCCCGTGCAGGGCAGTTCGGCATCGATAAGGACGGCTTTGTAACGAACAACCAGAATATGCGGGTGCAGGGATACACCGCCGATGAAGACGGTAACCTTTCCGGTATTCGAGGCGATCTGCAGATTGAAACAGACAACCTGGCGCCACGCCGGACCACAAATCTCGTTTCAGATCTGAACCTGGATTCGCGGGAGCCCGTGCTTGAAACCCGGGTTCGGGACATCGGGCCAATTGCCGCAACGGATCTGCAGGGTGAGAGTTTTGATGTGCTTTATAACGATGGTACGCCGGACTTCAACGTAACCATCGGGGCTACAGCGACAGCCCGAGAGGCGGCCGCCGCAATTAACGATGCGCCTGGCCTCAGCGCGTCTGCCACCACGACCGTGACGTTTGATGGTGCCAATCAACTTGATGACACGTACATCTCCAACGCGGGCCCGGGTAATTTTGCATTCAGTCTGAGTATCAATGGCTCTCCGCTTGCCCTGGATACCAGCAACATCACATCGCTGCAGGATCTCGTCGACTCTATTAATAATTCTTCTGAGACCGCTATTTCAGCTTCGATGGTGGATGACGGTTCAGGCAGCAACAACGTGCTGCGGGTGATTCATAACCAGGGCGAGACGCTGAGCTTTTCCTTCGATGACGACGGCGATCTCAGTAACGGGGGTGAAACCTCCGATACGGTTCTCGGTGACGTGAATGCGACGGCGGACAGAGTTGTTTCCGGCATTGATGATGCCTCCAATGGCGATTTTGAGACGGCATTTAATAGCTCTCCAATCCGGATAACCAATGAGTTCAACCCTCTGGATCAGCGGACCTACAACCACGCCACCTCCACCACCATCTACGACAGCCTGGGCAACTCCCACGAGTTCACCCAGTTCTTCGTAAAGGAGCCTTCTCCGGGCAGTGGTGTCGGTGTAAGTGAGTGGTCGGTTTACCTGCAGATTGATGGGGAAATGGTCGCTGGCACAGACACTACGCCCTATACGGCCCGTTTTGATCAGAACGGAAACCTGCAATCAATTGATGGTGACCCGGCCGGCGAGATCGTGATCACCGATTGGGTTCCTAAGGACGAGAACGGCCAGCCAAATGGGGCAGATGGTCCTCCTGCGGACCCAACCTCGGTGGTGACTCCGATTCCGGAACCGCCTACATCTTCCGCATTTGTATTGAACCTTGCTGACACTACTCAGTATGGGGCGGCATTCGGTGTAAACGATCAGCAGCAGAACGGTTACACAACGGGCCGTCTCTCAGGCCTGGACGTATCGGACCAAGGGGTTCTCTTCGCCCGATACACCAATGGCCAGTCACAGGCTCTCGGTCAGGTTGCTTTGGCTTCCTTCAATAACACAAACGGACTGTCGCCTGTGGGGGATACGTCCTGGGTTGAAACCTTCGAATCGGGCCAGCCAATCATCGGCGCCCCGGATACAGGGACTCTGGGCTCTATTAAAGCCAGCTCAGTGGAAGAATCCAACGTGGATCTCTCGGCCGAACTGGTCAACCTGATCATCGCCCAACGAAACTATCAGGCCAACGCCAAGACCATCGAAACCTCCGATGCGGTCACCCAGACCATCATCAACCTCCGTTAATATCGCGAACTAGCGAACATGGCATGACTCCTGCAGGAAGACTGGAAACAGTCAAAATTCCGGCAGGAGTTTTCCCATGGACAAAGCCCTCTACATCGGTATGTCTGGTGCCAAGCAGAATATGCTGGCCCAGCAGGCCCATGCCAACAACCTGGCGAATGTAAGCACCACCGGCTTCAAGAAAGACTTCGCCCAGGCCCGCAGTATGCCTGTCTACGGGGAGCACCACCCAACCCGCGCCTACGCCATGACAGAAAGGCCTGGCACCGATCTTTCCGCCGGCGCGCTGATGGAAACCGGACGCAAGCTGGATGTGGCGGTAGAAGGTGAAGGATGGCTTGCCATCCAGAATGATCAGGGCGAGGAAGTCTTCACCCGCAGTGGCAGTCTCCAGGTGGATGTGAACGGCCTTGTGCGTCTGGCCAATGGCGAATTGGTGCTCGGCAACGGTGGGCCGGTTGCGCTTCCTCCTTTTGACAACGTCGAGATTGGCGCCGATGGCACTGTGTCGATTGTTCCTGTGGGTGGACCGCCGGACCAGCTGGTTGAAGTGGACCGCCTGAAACTGGTCAGCCCGCCGCCAGAGGCTCTGGAGAAAGGACTTGACGGTCACATGCGCCGCAAGCCGGATCAGGCTCTGGATGGGCCCGAGCCACCGGATGCAAACCAGCGGGTTGCCTCCGGGTTCCTTGAAAGCTCCAACGTGAATGCGGTGGAAGAGATGATCTCGAACCTTCAGCTTTCCCGGCAGTACGAGATGCAGGTGAAGGTAATGACCACCGCCAACGAGAATTCCGAGGCAACGGCACGGCTGTTGCAGAACCTGTAAGTAACGACTGAACACATTGGCCTGGCGGGCCTGGAGCGGCAAAAAATGGCCGCCTTACTGCCCCCCGGCAAGGAGTAAGTAGCATGCATCCAGCACTTTGGGTCAGCAAGACCGGGTTGAGCGCTCAGGACACCAACATGTCCACCATTTCCAACAACCTGGCGAACGTCAACACCACTGGCTTCAAGAGGGACCGGGCCGTGTTTCAGGATCTGCTTTACCAGATCAACCGGCAGCCTGGTGGTCTGACAACCCAGAACTCTGAACTGCCTTCCGGTCTTCAGTTGGGTACGGGTGTGCGGGTTGTCGGTACCGCCAAGCAGTTCTCTCAGGGCAACCTGCAGATAACCGAGCAGCCCCTCGATATGGCCATCAATGGTCGTGGCTTCCTGCAGGTTCAGTTGCCCGATGGCCAGATTGCCTATACCCGGGACGGTCAGTTCCAGCTCAATGCGGATGGGGATGTGGTCAACCCGGATGGCTACCCGCTGGAACCGGCCATCAACGTGCCTGAAAACGCCACCAATATCACTATTGGTAAGGATGGCACCGTAACGGCGGTGACTGACGATCAGGCGGCACCGGTAAACCTGGGCCAGATTACGCTGGTGGATTTCATCAACCCCCAGGGCCTGCAGGCCATCGGTAACAACCTGTTCAAGGCAACCAACGCCAGCGGCGATCCTGCGGAAGGTGAACCCGGGCTGGCCGGACTCGGCAGCATTGAGCAGGGTTCCGTAGAGTCGTCCAACGTTGAGGTGGTCGAAGAACTGGTGAACATGATTACTACCCAGCGTGCCTACGAGATGAACTCGAAAGTGGTTTCCACAACCGACCAGATGCTCCAGTTCATCACTCAGAACATCGGCTAACGCCATCAGAGGTGACGTCATGAAATTGATGACATCAAACCGGACAACCCGAAGCGCCAGCACATTGGCGATGGTGCTGTTTCTGGTCCTGTTGCAGGGGTGCACGGCCATGAGCCGGCCTCGGGCAATTCCGGATGACCCCGAGTATGCACCGGTTCGCCCTCAGGCCATGATGCAGCGGGACAGCGCCTCCGGTTCCATCTACCAGGTCTCACGGAACTACAACTTCTACGGCGATACCGTGGCGTTAAACGTGGGTGATGTGCTTACCGTGATTCTTGAAGAATCCACACGGGCCAGCAAGAACGCAGAAACCAGCATCACTAAAGACAATGAAATCACGCTGCCTGAGCCGACCATTCTGGGTAAGAGCAATTTCGGGATCAATACCTCCCTGAATCACGAGCGTGATTTCGAGGGCAGCGCTGAAGCAGACCAGAGCAACAGTCTTGCCGGCAGTATCACCGTCACCGTAACCGAAGTGCTGCCAAACGGTGTTCTGAGGATTCGTGGGGAAAAATGGCTGTCGCTGACGAATGGTGATGAATACATCCGCCTAACTGGCCTGGTTCGCCCTCAGGACATCCAACCTGACAACACAGTGGCGTCCAATCGGATTGCGGATGCCCGGTTTGCCTACGGCGGAACCGGTGATTTTGATCAGGCAAACCAGATGGGCTGGCTGGCGCGTTTCTTTAACAGTGAGTGGTGGCCTCTATGAGCTTTCGCCGTTTGATTGTCTGGGTGCTTGCTCTGGC
>MDTA01192090.1_pt1 | contig 46677 bp, 56 predicted proteins | sample 811151 | NCBI WGS metagenome assembly MDTA01 (sample SAMN05326648, study PRJNA326480) | marine metagenome | isolation source: seawater | place: Indian Ocean: South | collected 2010
CCATAATTATCTATCTATAATAAGGTTTTTCAATTTTAAGAGACTAATTGGGTACCACGTTGGGTACTGACATATATCGTAGATGGTAGTAGGCTACTAGAGATTCAAATAGCAGGGATGCCGGGCCCAGATTGCAGTCTATTACTCTTGTAACAGTCCATTTAGACTAGGTAAATACTTATAAGATTGTCTTTCAATTAGTATAACTATATAGTAATATACTTATATACAAACCTCCTCCGTGAATAGTAGAGCCAGCAGGGAAACTGGCTTTATTATTCAACCAGCAAATATGTACCTGTTTTTATTTCGTATGATGATACTTCGCTTTCAGAATTGATTCCTAGAAGTACACTAATAGCTCTTATTGTATTTCCGTGAGAAACGACAAGTATTTTCCCTTGATCCGGCAAGTCATCTAAAAATTTTTTGACCCTTATGCTCACATCTTTTAAGCTTTCTCCTTCAGGTGGTCTAGTTTCCCAACCTCTCCTTGCAGAGAAAAAGCGTTCTTCACCAACTTGGCTCTTTATTTCTGATTTATTTAGCCCAGACCAAGACCCGTAACTTCTCTCCTTAAGCCTGTCATCATATTGGATCTTATTATCATCATTTATTATTGATTGAACAGTAGATGCCGCTCTTTTTAGGGGGGAACTAAATACATAGTCGAAACTAATAGATGACAACTCTTCTTTGAGTTTTTTTGCTACATCTATACCTTTTTGAGTAAGTTCTGGATCATGCCACCCAGTAAAAAGTTGTAATTTATTATATTCAGATTGTGCATGGCGCACAAACCATATTTTTCTATTCAATTTAATCATTATTTTTTATTCGCAATATCATTGTACACTTCTTCGTCTTTATTACTAAATTTCCTTATTTTAAAATATTTCGAAAAGTATAATCCAGCCTCATATAGAAACCACATAGGAAGAGCTAATAATATCTGTGATATAACGTCTGGAGGTGTTAATAGCATACCAAGAGTAAAAGCGCCGACAATAATATAAGGTCTTTTTGAGCTTAACTTTTCTCTAGTAGTTACACCCGTAGTTATTAAAAGAACAGTGACTATTGGGATTTCAAAAGAAAAACCAAATGCAAAAAAAAGTGCGATAACAAAATCTAGGTACCTTCCTATATCAGTCATAATAGCGACATCCGTAGGAGCAATTGCTATAAAGAAAACAAAGATCAATGGAAAGACAACAAAGTATGCAAAACTTGCTCCTAAGTAAAATAATATGCTGCTTGAGACAATTAAGGGGAATACAAGTTTTTTTTCATGATTGTATAAACCTGGAGCTATGAAGGACCATAAATGATAGAGAATATATGGGATAGTAATAAAGATAGATAGATAAATTACCAGTTTAAATGGTATCAAGAAAGGAGAGGCGACATCAATGGCTATCATATCACTACCCTCTGGTAATGCATTAAGTAATGGTGACGACAGTGTGTTATAAATTTCACCAGAAAATGGAATAAGAAAAATAAAAATAATTAAAATAAAAAGAAGTATTTTTGAAAGTCGGTTTCTTAGTTCTATCAGATGAGGTATAAATGAATTTTTATTCTGATTTTCCTGATTCATCCTTAGTCTCTTTTATTTTCTTTTGTAACTCTGTTATAGATAGTTCTTGATCTTTAAGGATTGACTTAATATCTGTTTTTTCAACCTCATCATCAAATTGATCTTTAACATTAGAAAAATACCTTTGAATTTTACCGAACTGCTTTCCAAGATATGATGCGACAACAGGTAGTTTCTCAGGACCAAGCACGAATAAGGTTAATAGAAATAAAAAAAATAATTCCCAAAATCCAATATCAAACATGGTTAAGAATTTTTGTTTTGATTATTATCTTCGTCTATAGCTTTATTACTAGATTCATCTCTAGATGACTTTTTGAAACTCTTTATAGCCGCTCCTAAGTCAGAGCCAACATTTCTGAGTTTTTTTGTTCCAAATAATACAACAACTATGATTAGTATTAACAATATAGACCAAGGTGATATTCCGCTTAACATTTCAACTCCTCATTTACTCCTATTGTTCTTTTCTTCAATTCCAGATGTACCAAACCTTTTTATTAATTCATCTAATATCCTAGCATATTTGATGTCCTTTGAAGCTAATAATACCAAAACATGGAATAATAAGTCAGCAGATTCGTGTACTATTTCTTTATTACCCATATTTGAAGCATCGACCAACTCTTGGGCTTCTTCTAAAATTTTATTACATATATGGTCATTTACTTTTTTATATAATGATGCAACATATGATTTTTCATCAGATTCAGCTTTCCTCTGTTCAAGGATTATCTCAAGTTTATTAATAATATCTTCCATTGGTATATTGTATACTATCTAACTAAAATACCTCTATCATCAAGGTAATCTTTAGCTTCTTTGACCGAGTATTCTCCAAAGTGAAATATACTTGCTGCTAATACAGCATCGGCTTTACCATCAGATAAAGCTCTATATAAATGATCTAGATTGCCTGCGCCACCTGAAGCAATTACTGGTATGTTTATATTTTCAGATACTCGCTGTAAAAGCTCTATATCAAAACCATCTTTTGTTCCATCCTTATCCATACTTGTTAACAAAATCTCACCAGCTCCTCTTTCTTGACTCTCTAAGCACCAGTCAATGGCGTCTATAGATGTTTGCTTCCTTCCACCGTGAGTGTAAACAGTATAACTTTCACCAATTTTCTTTACATCTACTGCTACTACAATACATTGTCGTCCTACCTTATCAGTTACAGTATCAATAATTTCTGGATGCTCCACTGCTGCGGTATTTATAGTTACTTTATCTGCTCCCACGGACAACAAGTTTCTGACATCGTCAAATGTTTTCACACCTCCTCCTACTGTTAAAGGTATAAATACTTCATTTGCAACTTGCTCAACAATATTTAGCATTGTATCTCTACCTTCATGAGAAGCTGTAATATCTAAAAAAGCTAACTCATCAGCACCATCTTGATCATATTTTTTTGCAACTTCGACAGGATCGCCAGCATCTACAATATCAACAAAATTAGTTCCTTTAACAACTCGACCTTTGTCTACGTCAAGACAAGGAATAATTCTACTAGCTACACTCATTAATTGCCTCTTCCAATTTAATTTTATCTTCGTACAGTGCTTTTCCAATTATCAATCCATCTATGTGTTTAGATTTTAAATTATAAATACTTTGAATATCACTGATATTACTGATGCCACCAGAAATAATAGCTTTGGTGCTAATCATTTCTAAAATACTAGTAATACTCTCTAAATTTATACCTTGTAGCATTCCGTCTCTACTAATATCGGTAATTATAAATCTAGATACTCCCTGAGATTCATACATGTCTATAAAATCTGAAATATCAAACTCATTAGTTTTTTCCCATCCATCACCAGAAAGTTTTCCATCTTTAATAGCAACGTCTATGGCAATTTTAGATTTTTCTTGCTCAGATAAACTTAAAATGAAATCTTTGTCCTCTAATACTTTAGTTCCTAGTATTATTCGATTTATACCAGCGTTCAAATATTTTTGAAGTACTTCATGGTTTCTAACTCCACCTCCAATTTGAATGAACAAATTGGGAAATGATTTTCTGATCTTAACAATACTTTGATAATTTACGCACTCACCAACTTTAGCACCATCTAAGTCAACCAAATGAAGATAATTAGATCCGGAATTAGACCATTTTTTTGCTATAGCGATCAGGTCAGAAGAATAGACCTTCTTTTGTGAATAATCGCCTTTAGATAATCGAACACATTTACCGTCAATAATATCTATCGCTGGATATATAATCATCTATATATGCTCCGACCATTTTAGAAAATTTGAAATTAAATTTAAACCATGTTTTGAGCTTTTCTCTGGGTGAAACTGACAGGCAAAAATATTATCTACCAAAACAGATGATGTAAATGAAACGTCATATTTTGAGGTACTGAACTGATCTTTTTCTTCTAGACATTGAGCATAATAACTATGGACAAAATAGAAAAAACTATTGTTTGGAATATCTTTCCAAATTTTATGATTGTGTTTTTGACAAACCATGTTCCATCCCATGTGAGGCACTTTTAAGTTTTTTGTTTTACCATGGAACCCCTCAACATTTCCTTTTATTATAGAAAAACAATCTACTCCGTTGTCCTCTTCTGTATGATCGAAGAGAATTTGAAAGCCCATGCAAATTCCCATGAAAGGTTTATTTAATATATGGCTTTTTATTTCTGGGAAAGCCTTAGTAAGTTTAGTAACACATGAACTTGCTGCACCTTGTCCTGGAAGAACTAAACATGATGCATTTAAAAGATCAGTTTCTTGCCTAGCAATATATATCTCATAGTTTTTGGTAATAACGCTCTCAAAAGCTTTAACAACACTATGAAGGTTGCTCATGCCATAATCTATCACGGCTATTTTTTTCATTAAATGAATTCTTTTGTTGAAGGTATTCTATTTATATTTCTTTCATCAAGTGCTACAGCCATTTTAATAGATTTGCCAAAAGCTTTAAAAATTGTCTCAGCAATATGATGTGCGTTATTCCCTCTTATATTATCAATATGCAAGGTTGCTTTTGCGTGATTAACAAAACCATGAAAGAATTCTTGAAGAAGTTCGACATCAAAGTCTCCTACTCTTGCTCTTGGGTATGTTACATTGTAAGTCAAACCGGGTCTCCCAGAAAAGTCAATTACTACTCTTGAAAGTGCTTCATCCAGAGGAACATATGCATAGCCAAATCTATTTATTCCTTTTCTGTCATCTAGCGCTTTATCAATTGCCGACCCTAGTGTTATACCTATATCTTCAACAGTGTGATGCGCATCAATTTGCAAATCTCCTATGGCTTTGATGCTAAGATCCATAGAGGAATATCTAGTTGTTTGATCGAGCATATGCTCTAAAAACGGTAGGGATGCATCTAGCTCACTAGTACCATTTCCATCAAGGTTTAGTGACAGGTTTATATCAGTTTCTTTGGTTTTTCTATGCTCAGTTATCTTTCTCATGCGCCTATAGTATTATATTATTCAAAACTTAGCCATGTGTTTACAGCCTCAATGACTAAATTGCTATTATCTGTATGATAATGATCCGATCCAGCAATCCTGATTTGCTTTGATTTTGTGTTTACCTCATTTATTCTTGTAGCTCTTTTGTTTGATTCTTGTATCACTAAATTAAAATCAAACTCGCCATATATATCAAGAATAGGTACATCAATTTTCTCGTAAGGATATGGACTGTTTAGTTCTTGTCCTTTATCTACTGCGCCGGCACCAATTAAAACAATTGAGGAAACATTATTAGGTGGATTGTTTTTTTCAATATAAGACATGAGCATATGTACTCCACAGCTATGCGCAATAACAATTATGTGCTTGTGTCTTTTTTTAACATATTCAAATGTAGTGTGTATTCTCTCTGAAGAATCATAAAATATATTTGTGTATTCATCATATTTTGCACCTTTTTTAAGGACAGGAAGTTGGATACTGTAAGTGTTATATCCTAATTCACTTAAACCTTCTCTCATTGGTCCTATCAGATTTTGTTCGTTTGGATTTAAACCCCTTCCATGAAGAAAAATCAATGCTGTATCATTATCATCACGATACATTTCAATCACAGAGAATTTTCCATATCTATAATTCAGAAAATTATGAACTCCATCAAATATCTCTATTAAGTGTTGATTGTAAATTGCATCTTCTCTTTGAAAATCAGGCTTTATATTTGATGTGCATGCTGAGATTAAGAGAAAAGACAGTAATATAAAAAAATATCTAAAGTTTTTCATTATTAAAAATATCAAAAATTTTCTTACTTATCTCAGGTTCAAGAAGTGAATGTCCTGATTTTTTAGCAATTATTAATTTTGCTTTGGTATAAACATTTTTTAGGTCGAATGCTTGCCTTATAGGACAAACCATATCGTACTGCCCATGAACAATAAAACAAGGAATATGACTAATATTGGCTATATTATCAATAATTTGATTTTCTTTTATAAAACAATCATTAACAAAAAAGTGTGATTCTATTCTAGCGAGCGATATAGAACAATCATCAAAGGCCTTTACAACATCATCTGTAAGTTCTAAGCACGATGCTTTCCCTTCCCAAGTAGCCCACTCCCGACATGCATTCTTAGAGATTGTTTTATCTTCAGAGAAGATTAAATCTTTATATGCTTTTAGAATATTGACACGTTTTTCTGAGTCAATATTTTTAATATAGTCAGCCCAATAATGTGGGTATACTTCAGATGCACCATATTGATAAAACCATTCAATATCTTTTTTTCTACACAAAAATACTCCTCTTAGAACCAGTGACCTTACGCGATTTGGGCTATGTTGCGCGTACAATAATGCCAGTGTAGAACCCCAAGATCCTCCATATACAATAGTTTGATCAATATTAAAGAAATCAAGGATTCTATTTATGTCATCGACCAAGTCTTGTGAAGTATTCTGATTAGTTTCTCCATATGGTCGAGATTGTCCACAACCTCTTTGATCAAAAATAATTAATCTATATTTTTTTGGGTCAAAATATTTTTGATATTCTGGACTAAATCCCGCGCCAGGACCTCCATGTAGAAATAAAACAGGAGACCCTGATGGTGAACCATATTCTTCAATATACAGAGAATGTAGATCACTAACATCTAATTGATAAGACTTGTTTGGCTTTTTAATTTCAAAGAAATTCATAATTGATTTTTATAAACATCAGATCCATCTGGTCTATTCTTATATATTCTTAGCGTCCACATATACTGAGAGATACCAAGAGTTATTTGTTTTTCTAATACTGAGTTAATTTTAACACAATCAGAATCAATATTATTGGATGGAAAATCTTCAATCTTTGGTAATACTTTAAAATTATAACGCATGCTCTTCATGTCATACAAACATACACATGGTAATACAACAGAATTTGTTATTTTAGCTAACTTACTAACCGATTTTAGTGTATTTTTTTCATTATCGAAAAACTTTGTAAAGATAGAATTATCCCTAGTTATATCTTCGTCAGCTAAAAGATATAAAACACATGGTTTCTTCATTTTTTTTATAATATTTTTCATAGCATTTTTTGATCTCGGGTAAACAATTACTTTGTCAGTAGGTTTACTTCTTGATCTTCCGATAAACCAATTTACTAAGTTATTTTTAAAAGGTTTATACATACTGAGTAGTTCATATTGAGCTAAAGCTCTCCCTGCAAAGTCCAATGAAACATTATGTGGGGCAAGAATAATAACGCTTTTTCCATTATCTAGGGCTTGGTCTACGTTTTGAAGTCCTTGCTTATCAATGTTTTTTTGAAGTGATTCATTATTTTTCCACCAAAGCATAGAAATATTCACATACATGTGTCCTAGATATTTGAAAAAATCTTTTGATACAGAATTTCTCTCAGATGAACTTATTTTATTAAAGGTTAAAGATAAGTTTTTATCCACAACATTTCTTTTTGATATATTAGTTTTATATAAAATCCAACCTAAAAAGTTCCCTAGGTTATGTCGTAAGAATTTTGGACTATATGCAAGGAAAAAGCTTAGTCCTAAAAATATCCATGTTACCCAATATCTGGGAGTAAGATAACTGAATGAAAAAAGTTCGCCCATATTTTCATTTTCGTTGAACGGGTTATTTTTTGAAACAAAAGGTCTATTCACTTATTAATACTTCCAAAAATATCTAGTAAGTAAGATTATGAATGTATAAATCTCCAGCCTACCTACTACCATGACAACAGATAATATAACTTTAGAAAAATCATTAATGGCAGAATAATTCCCAAAGGCATCTCCCATAGCAGGACCCAAATTATTTAGACACGCAGCAGTAGTTGAAAATGATGTAACCACATCATGACCGGATAACATAATTAGTAGCGATGATATAAAAAATATTAAGATATATAAAATTATAAATGATAATATCGTCTCAATAGTCACATCATCTACTTTTTTATCATTAACCTTAATTGAGATTTCAGCTTTTGGATGTACAACCTTTAATAATTGTTTTTTAATTGACTTTAGAGCAATAGTAATTCGGATAACTTTTATACCGCCACCTGCAGAACCTGCACATGCGCCAATGAAACTAGATAGAAATATTATAGCTATCAAAAACATTGGCCAGCTACTGTAATCTGTTGTTGTAAAACCTGATGTTGTAACAAATGATAGTATTTGAAATAAAATGTCTATACCTGCAAGATTTGAGCTATTGTTTGATAAATAAATAATTGATAATAAAATTATTGAGACAATAATGGATACATACGTTTTAAATTCAGAGTTATTATAATAACTTCTAAAAGATCTATTTTTATAAAAAAGAAAATGCAATATGAAATTTAATGCTGACAAAAACATAAAAATCATGCAGATGATCTTAATCGAATCATTTTCATAAAACCCAATACTTGTATTGTGCGTTGAGAATCCGCCTATAGAAACAGTAGAAAAACTATGACCAACAGCATCATATATATTCATTCCTGCAATATAGTAAAAGAATGCGCAACTAATAGTTAAAATTAAGTATACACTCCATAGGTTTTTAGCTGTTTCTGTTATTCTTGGCGACAACTTGTTGTCTTTAATCGGAGATGAAGTCTCTGCTCTGTATAAATACATTCCACCAACGCCTAATATAGGAAGAATAGCTAATACCAAGACAACAATTCCAATCCCTCCAAGCCACTGTAAAAGTTGACGGTAGATTAAGATAGATTTTGATAGGTTTTCAATATCCGAAATAATAGTAGCGCCAGTAGTAGTCCAACCAGATGTAGATTCAAAAATAGCGTCTATAATAGTTATTTTTACATTATCTTCGAATAAAAAAGGGAGGGAGCCAAATATACTCAAGATAATCCAAAATAATGCAACTATAAGAAAACCTTCTTTAATCCTGATATGAGATTTCTCTCCTCTATTAGGAAAATAAAAAAGTAGGCCGACAAAAAGTATAATGAAAAAGGATTTGATAAATCCTAAGGTAGATTCTTCATACATGAACGAAACAATAATAGGAACAGACAGAAAAATACTAAAGATTAATAATATAATTCCTGTGATTTTGAGAATTTGGTAATAATTCATCTAAAAAAAACCAATACTTACCTGAAATAGTTTCGCTAATTTTGGAAAATCTTTTTTATGAAGTAAATAGACGATCAATCTATCATCTGTTTCTATCATTATATCCTCATGGGTTAGAATAACTTTACCTTTCCGGTATATAGCACCGATGCGACATCCTGCAGGTAAACCTAGTTCAGAAATTTTTCTCCCAACTACTTTCGAAGTATTAACATCCCCATGAATTAATAATTCTAGTAATTCAGCTTCACCAAAACCCAATGAATGAACTTTTAAAACATCACTTGTCCTAACAGATGCTAAAATAGAACCAATGGTGACATCCTCCGGAGATACAACTACATCGATCTCTTTAGAAACAAGTTTTCTATAAGATAATTTATTTATTATGGATATAGATTTATTTGCACCTAGGTCTTTAGCAAGCTTTGCTGAAAGAATATTCATTTGATCATCATTAGTAACGCTGCAAAAATAATCTACGTCTGCTATATCCTCATTTGATAATAGACTCTCGTCAGATACATCATCATTTAAGACAACAGTATCTAACAGATTGTCAGCTAGGTATTTACATCTACTCCCATCTCTTTCAATTATTTTTGTAGAGAAATTTTCTGAAAGCTTTGCTGCAAGTGTATATCCAACGTTACCTCCGCCAGCAATCATTATGTTTTCAGCTCTTGATTGATTCTTTCTTAATTCACTCATGAATCTCATATTTTTCTCAGTTGCTAGAAAAAAAACGTCGTCTCCAGGTTCTATTATAGTAGAGCCATTGACAGGGAGTGATTTTCTATTTCTATAAATTGCAATTACTTTTACATTTACATTTGGCATATGTTTCTTAAAATCAGATAGCATTCTCCCAGATAGCGGGCCATCAGGAAGCACAGTTGCTCCTATAACCTGCAAATTACCATCAGCAAAATCAAAGGCTTGAAATGCCCCTGGGTGTTCTATAATATTTTTTATAAAATCAGTGACAAGCTGACTCGGACTGATAATAGAATCTATTGAAAAGAAATCTAAATTGAATAAAGACGATTCCATTCTGTATTCACTATTTCTTAATCTTGCTATTGCACTAGGAACATTAAAAAGTTCTTTAGCAAGATGACAGGCGACTAAATTCACTTCATCACTTCCTGTTATTGCTATCACTATATCACAATCTTTAATATCTGCTTGCTTAAGCACAGACGGTGATGATGCGCTGCCATGAACAGTTTTGATATCATTTTCTTCTTGAAGATCTGTTAAAACCTTTATGTTACTGTCAACGAGAGTTATATCGTTGCCATCGTCAGTTAGAATCTTTGCTAGTGAAGAGCCAACTTGCCCTCCACCTAATACTGCTATCTTTTTCATTCGGTAGATGCCTTGGAGCTAATTCTACATCATAAAATATTTAAATTATAATGTTTATTTTAAAATTCACTCGATGATTGAACCAATACATTTCTAAGTTTTGTATTAGAATTATATAGATCCTGGTTACTCACCGTTTTTTTACCTGGAAATCTAAGATATTTTATTGATAAGAAGCCGCCTTTTGCAGATAAAAGCATTTCATTTTTATTAAACTTCACAACTATACCAAGTGGGTAGCTGTGCTCTTCTTCTATAACATCAGCTTTAATTAGCTGTATTTTTTCTCCAAATAATTCAATAGAAACACATGGCCACTGATGTAGAGCTCTAATTTTATTAAATAATTGTCTAACATTCATGCTCGTATTTATTTTACTGTCACTCTTCGTTATTTTATTTGCATAAGATATTGAGCCAGTATACGTACTATTTGAATATTGTTTTTTTAGAATAAGCTTGATAGCTGAGTCTAGGTGGTCTACTGCGAGTGAGGTTAAACTGGCTTGTATGCTCTCGCAGTCATCTGAATCAGATATTTCATATTTGGACTGTAATAGTATCTTTCCAGCATCAAGTTTATCATTAATCTCAAAGTAAGTTATACCCGTCTCATCACGGCCATCAATAAGAGCATGTTGGATAGGAGCCGCCCCTCTGTAAGCTGGTAACAACGAGCAATGAAGATTAATAATTCCATGTTTAGGGATATTTATTAACTTGGTAGGGAGTATTTTACCGTACGCGTAAATGATTCCTAGATCACATTTTAATAATTGTATTGCGTTACATATCTCATCATTAAGATTATCAGAAGCAACACAATTTATTGAATATTTTTTGCAATATTCATATATGGCAGTATTAACAACCTTATGTCTTCTAACTTGTCCGGACCTCTGTGTAATAACAATTGATAAATCATGTCCAAGATCTTGTATCTTATTTAATAATGGAATTGCATAATCTGGACTACTAAAAAAAACTATTTTCAATTTTTCACTCTAAGCATAGGGATTTTTATCTCTTTTTAAATCAGCACCTGATTGTTTCATTTTTTTAAGTCCTTTCTCAATTTTATTTCTTTTCATGTCAGATAAATAATCGACAAATAACTTTCCATCTAGGTGATCAATCTCATGCTGAATACATACCGCCTTCAAGCCGGTAGCCTCAGATGAAAAATATTCTCCTGATAAGTCCTGAGCTGAATACTCTATAAAGTTAAATCTATCTACTTTTTCATAAAATCCTGGGACCGATAGACAACCCTCATCAAATAATATGGGGTCTTTGTAACTTGTTATTTTAGGGTTAATTAAAATTAACTTATCATTCTGTTCTTTGCTGACGTCTATGGTTATTACTCTCGAAAGAACATCAATTTGTATTGCGGACAATCCTATACCTTTAGCGTGGTACATTGTCTCAAACATGTCATCTATTAGAGTTTTTAGTTCATCATTAAACACAGTTTGATCTGAGCAGACTCTTCGTAATCTACTGTCTGGATAATGTAATATACTTCTCAAAGTCATATTTTTAATCTAATATCTTGTATTTATAACTACTTTGATAGTATAAAGTAAAAAAAAGAATAATTAAGCCGGGATATTTATGAAAAACCTGATGATTGTTGAATCTCCCACAAAAGTGAAGAGTATAGAGAAGTTTTTAGGGCCAGATTTCAAGGTTATTGCATCTGTTGGCCATGTAAGGGACCTGGTGTCATCTGCTCGTAAGGGAATTGACATTGAGGATGGCTTTAGACCTGTGTGGAAGGTGTCTACAAACAAAAAGTCCGTAATTGATGATATTAAGAAATTTTCTAAAGAAGCTGATGTTGTTTACTTTGCTACAGATCCTGATAGAGAAGGTGAGGCTATTTCAAAACATTTATATGATATTTTAGACAAGGCAAAAATACTCAAAGATAAAGAAACTCATAGAGTAGTATTTAACGAAATAACCAAAAATGCAGTTACAGATGCATTAAAAAAGCCTAGAAAAATATCTGTCAGCTTATGGGATGCTTACCTTGCTCGCAGAACACTCGATTATTTAATGGGGTATGATATTTCAGAGTTCCTATGGAAAAAAGTCAGTAGAGACGCAAGGGCTGGGAGAGTTCAAAGTCCTGCCCTACGATTAATCGTAGAAAGAGAAAACAAAATTAACGAATTCAATCCTATTGAGTACTGGAACTTGATGATGAATGTCACTAATAGCAAACATGACATTGACATAGAACTGTCTACAATTAATGGAGAAAAAATAAAAAAAGACAATATAACAGTTATTAAATCTTCCGATGAAGCTGAGGAGATCATATCTAAAATCAAAAACTATGATCAAGTTAAAGTTACAAATATCAAGCAGGGTCAAAGAAAGGTTAAGCCTAAGGCGCCTTTTACAACTGCATCATTACAGCAAACAGCTTACACAAGTCTAGGGTTATCAGTTAGACAAACATCAGCTATTGCGCAAAGACTTTATCAAGGTATTGATATAGGTGAAGATCAGCCTACAGGTTTAATAAGCTACATGCGTACTGATTCTACTAATTTATCTAACGATGCTCTAGATGATATAAAACAATATCTTGGTAAAAACCTTTCAGAATATGCATCGGATGCTACACGAGTATACTCCAGTAAAACTAAAAATGCGCAAGAGGCTCATGAAGCGATAAGACCTACATCAATGAATAACACACCTGAAAAGGTAAAAAAATATTTAGAAGAAAATGACTACAAGCTATATAACTTAATATGGTCGAGGGCACTAGCCTCTCAAATGAAGGATTCTATTAGTAAAACTATGTCAATTGAGTTTTCCTTAGGAAATGAATTTACATTTAAATTTTCTGGATCTTACTTAGATTTCCCAGGTTTTAAAAAAATATATAAATTTAGTGATAACGATCTTAAGGAGGAAGAAAACAAAAAAGTTCTAGAAGGATTGAAAGTGGGTGACGACTTGAACATAAAAGATATTATACCAGAACAGAAATTTACTCAGCCTCCCCCTAGGTATAATCAGGCCAGTTTAATTCAGGCACTTGAAGAACTAGGAATAGGGAGACCGTCTACATACGTCACAATTATTAATAAGATTATGGAAAGTAATTACGTTGATCCAGACAAAAGTAATTTTCAACCAACGGCACTAGCTAAAGTTGTTTATGAAACTCTTATCAGTCATTTTAGAGATGACTTAGTTGATTTTAAATTTACAGCAAGATTAGAGGAGGATCTTGATAAAATTGCTAATGGAGAAAAAGATTATATGTCATGCGTAAAAAATACTTATAATCCATTCAAAGTAAATTTAGATGAAAAAATTAAAACCGTAGATATATCAGAGCAGAGAGAACTAAAGAATTTGGGTATTCATCCAGAGACAAAGAGGCCAATAACAGTCAGATTAACAAGATATGGGCCGACAATTCAAATGGGTACTAAGGATGATGAGGAAAAGCCAAAATGGGCCGCCTTGACTCCAGAACAGAAAAAAAATATAGATAATATCACTCTTGATGACGCACTGAGACTATTACAGCTACCAGAAAAGATAGGTGAGCACGAGTCTGAAGATATCCTTATAAACATTGGACCTTTTGGACCTTATGTAAAATGCGGCAAAACCAATGTCTCAATGAGGGATATAGACATATTCACTCTCACGGAAAGTCTTGCAATTGAAAAAATTAAAGAAAAAAGAGAGATAGATGCAAATAGAGAGATTAAAATTTTTGAGTCTTCAGGTATTAAGGTTCTAAACGGTATGTATGGACCATATGTCACGGATGGAAAGAAAAATGTTAGAGTTCCTAAAGATGTAGAACCCAAATCACTCGATGAGATTACATGCATTGAAATGATAAAAAATGCTCCGAAAAAAAGAGCAAGAAGAGTACGCACTAGAAAATGATAACGCACAAGAGTGCAAGTGAAGCTATAAGTATATTAAAAAACGGAGGATTAATAATCTATCCTACTGAGGGCGTTTATGGGCTTGGATGTGATGCTCTCAATGAGAAAAGTGTAAAAGAAGTTTTTAAAATAAAATTTAGATCTCATGAAAAAAGCTTCATAACTATATGCTCTGATATTTCCCAACTAGATGGTCTCATTCATAGTGACTACATGACTGACAAAAAGATTACAAAGTTTGATTTCACAACATGGATAATTCCAATAGATGATTCTTGCCCTTGCTGGTTATCTAAAGATGACAATATAGCTGTAAGAATTTCTAATCACCCAGTTGTGAAAGATTTATGCAATGGGTTGGGGAAGCCATTAATATCAACTAGTGCCAATATTTCAAATCAAGAATATGAAAATAATTTAAATCATATAAGTAAATTGTTTGATAAGAAAGTAGAATGTATAGTGGAAGGTAAACTAGGTGGTAAAAATACACCATCAAAAATAATAGACATTGTAACCGGATCTGTATTGAGAAATTAACATGAAGACTGATAAAGTTAAAAAAATTTATAAAAACATACATACTAAACTAATAAATGAAATAAGCTTGCTAGATGACTCAATTAAATTAAATAATACCAAATGGCGTCATATTGATAGCGGAGGCGGGATTAGTTGTAAGATTAATGGATCAAAGTATATTGAAAAGGCAGCTATTAATTTTTCATCTATTCGTGGAAATAAATTACCAGAAAGCGCTCTAGAAAAATCAGGTGTTCAAGAAATCAGAAAATATAATGCAACAGGTGTGTCGGTTATCATTCATCCACTTAATCCTAAAACTGCATGTTCTCATCTTAATATAAGATTTTTCGAAGCTAAACACAAAGGGGGCAATGTATGGTGGTTTGGTGGTGGTTTTGATTTAACACCGTACTTCATTACAAATGGTGATATGTTGTATTGGAAGAACGAAGCCAGAAAATTATGTGATAAGTACGATAAAAGTTTTTACAATAAATTTAATTCTCATTGTAATGACTACTTTTATCTTCCGCATAGAAATGAACCGAGGGGTATTGGAGGTATATTCTATGATCAATTGAATAAAAATGATTTTGAATTTTGTAGTAGTTTTTCTCTAGACACAGCTAACACTTTTATTCAAGCTTATTCAAATCTATTTAATAAAAGAAAAGATCAAAAATTCTCAAAAAAGCAAAGAGAGTTTCAATTATATAGAAGAGGTAGATATGTTGAATTTAATCTATTACATGACAGAGGAACGCTTTTTGGCTTGCAGTCCGGCGGAAGAGTTGAATCTATATTAATGTCTATGCCTCCACTCGTATCATGGAATAAGATCAATAAAGAATTTGACCAATACGAAAAATCCTTAAATAAAGTCTTTAATTCAGCTAGAAAGTAAATTATTTAAAAGTTCGGTGTTTTTTACCTTTTCATCATCATTTAATTTAACTACAGCTGTTGTTAACCTCGAGACACAATTAAGTTTTCCTGCATCATTTCTTATTTCTATATTCCAAACATGAACAGATTTACCGATAGCAATTGGTGTTGTAACGCCTGTTACAAGGCCAGATTTAACTGGTCTAATGTGATTAGCATTAAGTTCTAACCCTACGGCTTTTTGTTTCGTCATGTCTAGACATAAATTTGATGCAATACTTCCAAGAGATTCTGCTAAAACACAAGATGCGCCTCCATGAAGAATTCCTCTAGATTGTCTAGTAAAATCCTCTACAGGCATAGTCGCTGTGATGCTATTTTCTGAAATATCAATAAATTTTATTCTAAGATGTTTATTTAAATTATTATCCCTCAACGCGATAACATGCTTTAATTCATAATTTTCATGCCAAATACTCATCAATATACCTCATATGTTAAAACTTGATAGATTAATATATCATCTTCTCTTAAAATAAAAAGTGTAATGAAAAAGTTATCTCAGCAAAGCTACCCAAATCTACGTATGAGAAGATTAAGGAATAATAAGAATCTAAGGTCTATGTTATCAGAAACTAAGCTTTATTCAGAAAATTTAATACAACCTATTTTTGTAATTGAGGGTAAACAAAAAAAACAAAGAATTAATTCCCTACCTGGGATAAATAGATTATCTATTGATAATGTAATTAAAGAAGTCAGAAAGCTCAAAAATAATGGTATAAAAGCTGCAGCACTTTTCCCAAGTATTTCAAATAAGAATAAATCAAGTGACGCCGCGGAATCTTATAATAGTAACGGCCTAATACAGACATGTGTAAAAAAGATAAAAGACATATTCCCAGAATTTATTGTAATTACAGATGTAGCCTTAGATCCTTACACTTCGCACGGACAAGATGGAATTATGAATAAATCAGGAAATATTTTAAATGATGAAACAAATGATATTTTAGTGAAACAAGCTCTAAGTCATGCTAATTCTGGAGCAGATATCCTAGCTCCTTCGGATATGATGGATGGGAGAATACGAGCTATCAGAAAAGAACTTGAAAAAAATAACTATCATGACACCAAAATTTTAGCCTATGCAGCAAAATATGCTTCTAACTATTATGGGCCGTTTAGGGAAGCGGTAGGATCTCTAAAATCTTTAGGGAAGTCTGATAAAAAAACCTATCAAATGGATTTCAGAAATAGAAATGAAGCACTAAGAGAGGTCGATTTAGATCTACGTGAAGGAGCTGATTTAGTTATGGTCAAGCCAGCTATGCCCTATTTAGATGTGATAATGAACATAAAAACAAATTTTAAAGTTCCAGTATTTGCATATCATGTTAGTGGGGAATATTTAATGATTAAATCTGCTACTAAAACAAAAATATTAAATGAGAAACAAATAGTACTCGAGTCACTGTCATGTATTAGAAGGGCTGGTGCCACATGTATTCTCACCTATTACGCTCTAGAAGTAGCAAAATGGCTAAAATAAAATTTGCAGTAATAGGGAATCCAATTGAACATAGTTTGTCACCACAAATACATACATTTTTTGCATCACAGGCATCGTTGAGTCCTTTTCAATATACGAAGATTATCTCAAATGAGAAGGACTTTAAAAAAAATGTTAAAGATTTTTTTGAAAATGGTGGGAGAGGTTTGAACGTTACCATTCCCTTTAAAGCGGAGGCATTTAATATGTGCGATAAAGTTGATAAGACAGCATTACTTTGTAACAGCGTTAATACTTTATCGTTGCATGATGATGGCGTTTGTGGTTATAGCACTGACGGTGTTGGTTTTTTAGATGATATAAAAGAAAAATCTATAAACTTGCAAAATAAAAAAATTTTAATCCTTGGAGCTGGTGGATCAGCACGAAGTATAGTTAGTATTTTGATAGAAAATAACTATGAATGTTTAAATATATTTAATAGAAGTCAAAAAAGATTAAAAGAGTTAATAGAAAAATATAAAACTTTTTCTGTTAGTGAATACACAGAAGGAGACAGATATGACATCATTATTAATACAACCCCAGTAAGTATCACAAGAGATGAGGCTGCTTTGCCTAAAGATATCTTCAATAATGGCTCTATAAGCTATGATTTATTTTATAGTACTACTAAAACATTCTTTCAAGAATGGTCCAAAGATAAAGGTGCATCAAATTCATATGATGGACTAGGTATGTTAATTCATCAGGCTAAACATTCATTTAAGATATGGAATAATTTCATGCCAAGTACTAATGGGCTTGAAAATAAATTAAGAAGACTTTAGGTACATATCCTTAGTTTTAGCATAGTGTTTCGCTGAGTATTGTAAAAAACTTCTCTCTCGATCACTCAAAGGTCTAACTTTTTTACAAGGGGAACCTAGATATAAAAAACCTGATTCTAACTGTTTGCCACTCGGCACTAAAGATTTTGCACCTATCATTGTTTCTGGGGGCACTTCTACGCCATCTAGAAGTACACTACCCATTCCTATTAGACAAAGGTCCCCAATAGAACAAGCATGAATAATGCAAGAGTGTCCGATAGTTACGTCGTCTCCTATTAAACATGAATATCCATTTGAATATTCACTCTCATGAGTTACATGCACAATAGACCCATCTTGGACATTTGTTCGTTTTCCTATACGTATTGGATTTATGTCTCCTCTTACAACAGTTTGTGGCCATATACTACTATCGTCACCTATGATTACGTCACCTATAACAGTCGACTGCTCATCGACGTAAACTGCCTTGCCTAATTTTGGTTGATATTTTCTAAAACTTCTTATCATAATGATAGTTTCATTACACTAGTAAAAACTATATCATAGACAAAAAATTAAAAGTAGGAGCAGATATGAGCGAAAAAATAACAATGAGAGTAGGAGAGTCTTTGGTAGCAGGTGGTCCTCCAGGAACAGCTGCAGAGCCTGAAGTTATAATTGGTGAACTTGATGGCCCTTTTGGAACAGCATTTGCTACTCTATTGGGTGATCAAGCTAAAGGTCACAGCAAGGTGCTTGCTATAATGAATACAGATATTATGGTAAAACCAGCAACATTAATGGTGAGCAAGGTAACAGTAGATAATACAAGATATACGAACATTTTAATGGGCACAGTACAAGCAGCCATAGCAAATGGAGTGCTTGATTCTGTAAGAGATGGCATAATTGATAAAAGCAAAGCAAACGACTTAGGAATAATCATCTCTGTATGGTTAAATCCAAGTGTATCAAATGATGATAATTTAGATCATAAGATATTGTTCGATATACATCGAAAAGCGACATATCAAGCTATTCAGAAAGCTATGAATAACGAACCTAGTATAGATTGGTTGTTAGATAATCAGGAAGATTTAGTTCATAAATATTATCAAATGGGGTTAGATGGCAAAATTTAAACTATGATCGATAAGATTTACAATTACTTTCTACTAATGAGGTTAAATAAACCTATTGGTATATATTTACTTATGTGGCCTATGCTATGGGCGTCTTTTATTTCAGTGCAAGGTAATCCAGACATATTTATAGTAATTTTATTTCTCATTGGTGTAGTTCTTACTAGGTCTGCTGGGTGTGTAATTAATGATTATTTTGATAAAGACATAGATAAGAAAGTAAGTAGAACAAAAGATAGAGTTATGGCAAAAGGACTTGTTCAGCCTGTTGAGGCAATATTACTTTTTATAAGTCTAATATCATTATGTACAGTTGTTCTTCTCATGATAGGACTAGACATTATAGTGTATGCTCTTATATCCTTCGGTCTGCTTGTAATTTATCCTTTATCGAAAAGGATCATTAAAATTCCACAGCTTATTTTAGGGATAGCATTTGGCTCAAGTGTACCAATGGCATATATTGCTCAGTTGGGCTATGTGGATTTGTCCTGCCTGCTCATCTTTCTATCGACAATTTTTTGGGCAATCGCATATGACACATATTATGCTATAGCGGATAAAAAAGATGACATAAAAATAGGAAATAAATCGTCGGCAGTACTATTCGGTGATAATGATATACATTACCCATTCATATTTCATTCACTTAGCATAATCCTTCTAGTTTTGGTTGGAATATTTAATAATTTAAATTTTATTTATTATTTTTCACTAATGATTGCTTTTTTATTTGCTATATATCAAAAAATTCTTGTAAGTAGACGAATTCCATATCAATGTATTTCTGCATTTGAAAATAATAATTTTTTTGGATTAATAATCTTTTTTGGACTAATATTAAATTACCTTAATGGATAGATAAAAATGAGCAAGTGGAAACTTACAGAAATCGAAGATCTATATAAATTACCTTTTAATGATTTAATATATAAAGCTCAAACAATCCATCGCAAGAATCATGATCCTAACAAAATTCAAGTTTCAACACTTATGTCAATAAAAACTGGTGGATGCCCTGAGGACTGTAAGTACTGCTCACAAAGTATAAAATACAATACTGACGTAGAAATAGAAAAGTTATTAACCGTTGATGAAGTTTTAGAAAAAGCAAAAGCAGCTAAAAATTCTGGCGCATCAAGGTTTTGCATGGGTGCTGCATGGAGAAATCTAAATGATAGTAATTTGGAAAAAATTAAAGAAATGGTAAAAGCTGTCAAGAGTTTAGAATTAGAGACGTGTCTTACATTAGGTATGTTAAAGGAAAGTCAAGCCCAGTCTTTAAAGGATTGTGGACTTGATTATTATAATCACAATCTTGATAGCTCAGAAGAATATTACAGCAAGGTAGTATCTACAAGAACCTATCAAGACCGATTAAATACACTTTCTTATGTTAGAGATGCAGGAATAAAAGTTTGCACTGGAGGTATTCTTGGACTGGGTGAGGAAAATATTGATAGGCTTAAACTTATACATGTGCTATCAAACTTTGATGAACAGCCTGAATCCGTTCCTATGAATAAGCTAGTTAAAATTGAAGGCACACCATATTCAGAAAATAAAAATGTTGATAACTTTGATTTTATAAGAATAATTGCCATTACGAGAATTACTATGCCAAAGACGTTTGTAAGATTGTCAGCAGGTAGAGATTCAATGAGTGATGAAATGCAAGCATTATGTTTCTTTGCTGGAGCAAATTCTATATTTTATGGTGACGAGTTGCTTACAACTAAAAATTCATCAATAATGCATGATAAGGGCCTCCTTCACAAATTAAAAATTAAAACGATGTAAGAGTGATATTATTTAAATCTCAATTAGAAAAAATTACTAGTTCTGGATACTATAGAGAGCGTGCGATAACAAATTCAGCACAAGACAGAATTCTGAATATTAATAAAAAAAATGTACTATCATTTGCTAGTAACGACTATTTGGGTATGTCTAATAATAGAACCGTAGTGAATGAACTCATAAAGTCAGCTAATAAGTATGGTGTTGGTTCTGGCGCATCCCCATTAATAACTGGATACAGCTCTTCTCACCACTATTTAGAAAAAGAATTATGTGAATATTTGAATACTGACAGTTGTCTCGTTCTTAATAGTGGGTATGCAGCAAACCTTTGTCTTCTCAGTATATTTGATCAGGATAAGACTGTATTTCAAGACAGGGAATCTCATAATTCAATTATTGAATCATCAAAAATTAATAAACTAAAAATTAATAGATATAAGCATTTAGATGACAGTCATCTCTCGAAACTGTTACATCAATCAAATGATGTAAATAGTATTATTTTCAGTGAGTCTGTTTTTAGTATGTCTGGGGATGTGACAGATTTAAATCACCATTTATATCTGAAGGAAAAATACAAAGCCTTATTATTTGTTGATGATGCTCATGGATTTGCAATTTCTAAAAAAAGTAGTTCCGAAGTTGATATAGAAAATAGTTGTTCAGCATTGGGCACAAGCCCATCAAGTATGGATGCATACATTGGAACTTTCGGGAAAGCAGTTGGAACAGCTGGTGCGTTCATTAGCGGTAATAAAGACTTGATTGAAATGATTGTTCAAAAAGGTAAAGCATATATTTATTCGACTGCTCTTCCAAGATGTATTGTAGATGCCACACGCAAAAGCCTAAGGTACCTTGCTAGATACAAAACAAAACTGAATATGCTTCACGAAAATATAATTTATATGAATAATGAATGTAAAAAGAAAGGTCTTGCGACAAATTTATCCAATGTTCCAATAAAATCCTTTTTAGTTGCTAATCCTGATAAAGTAATTGATATAAGAAACGACCTCTTGGCACAAGGCATATTAGTGCAAGCTATAAGATATCCAACGGTTCCTCATGGTACTGATAGACTTCGTATCACATTATCTTCCAATCATAAGAAAAAAGATATTGATAAATTATTAAACTCACTAGAGAATGCTAATTGTGAAGAATTTAAAAGATAAAAATATACTAGTTGGAATCACTGGCAGTATCGCAGCATATAAAGCGGCGGATCTAATAAGTAAGTTAGTAAAACTAGAAGCTAATGTAAAAGTTATCATGACGAAAACTTCAACTTCTTTCATTACTGAGAAGACTCTAGAATGCATCTCCAATAATAAAGTGTTTGTTGATGATGAGAAGTTTTTACACTTAGAACTCTCTAAGTGGGCTGATATTATTTTAATAGCCCCTTGTACTGCAAACACATTTAATAAAGTAACTAACGGATACAGTGATGATTTATTATCAACAACATGTTTAGCTTTTCAAGACACTATTTATTTAGCCCCAGCTATGAATCCCGAGATGTGGAATAATAAAACATTGCAGAACAATATAAAAAAGCTGTCAACAACTCAGTTCAAAATAATAGGGCCTGATTATGGTAAACATGCTTGTGGTGACATAGGATATGGGAGGCTCATAAGTCCTGATTTAATAATAGATTGTCTAAGTCAAAATATTACTAACAATCCACTAGACGGATATAATATATTAATAACTGCAGGGCCAACCAGGGAGCCAATTGACCCAGTTAGGTTTATCAGCAATTATAGCTCTGGTAAAATGGGATATGCAATTGCTACTGAAGCCCAAAGTATGGGCGCAGAGGTAACATTAATATCTGGGCCAGTTTCCTTAGAAAAGCCAAACAAGATAAAATTAATAGAGGTAGAAACATCCGCTCAGATGTATAAGGCTGTAGTCAAGGAAGTATCAGCTAATGACATATTCATTTCATCAGCAGCTATTGCAGACTATGTCCCCAAGAATATATCTAAAAGCAAGCATAAAAATAAAGATGGGGATCTTACGATAAGTTTTCAAAGAGGTATAGACATCATAAAAGATGCTAAACAAAAAAATGAAAATGTCTTCACAGTTGGTTTTGCTGCAGAGACTGAAAATATAATTGATAATGCAAAACAAAAGCTAGTCAAGAAGAAAATTGATATGATTATTGCTAATGAAGCAAATCATCAAAAAGGTCTGGGATTTGAGTCTAACGAAAATAAAATAATAATAATTGATAACGAAGGAGAAATGGAACTAGAAAAGGATCTGAAAATTGAGCATGCTAAAACAATACTAAAGAGAATTCATAAACTAGTTCATAAGAATATTATTAAGATTAAAAATGCTTAAAAATATTGAAATAAAAATTTTAAATCCTTTAATAAATGAATTACCTACCTTCGCAACAGATGGTTCCGCTGGTATAGATTTGCGAGCAGCCATTGATAAAGAAACTGAGATTCAAGCAAATGAATGTAGACTAATTAACACAGGAATCTCTGTTTACATTGCAGATAAAAATTATGCTGGTGTAATTTTACCGAGATCCGGCATTGGTCATAAAAATGGAATTGTTCTTGGTAACCTCGTAGGATTAATAGATTCTGATTATCAAGGTGAATTGATGATCTCTTGCTGGAATAGAGGTGTTAGCTCGTATACTATAAAGCCGTTAGACAGAATAGCCCAAATGATATTTATTGAAGTACAACAACCTGCTTTTAATGTTGTCAAAGAGTTTAAGTCGTCTAAAAGAGGAGATAAGGGATTTGGCTCATCAGGAAAAAATTAGAAAAATTAACAAAAATATTTTTCGTGCATATGATATTAGAGGTATCTATCCTATCGAATTTGATGATTATACTGCTGAGCAGATTGGTAAGGTACTTGCTAGTGAAATAGGTGCAAATGGCAAAGCTATTGTTGCCATGGATGGAAGAATTAGTAGTCCAGAACTAAAGAAAAGTCTTATTAGGGGTCTAACATCATATGGAGTGGATATTATTGATTGCGGAATGATGCCTACTCCTTTTTTATATTTTGCAAGTAAATTTTTAGATGTGCCAAATGCGTTTATGATAACAGGAAGCCACAACCCTAAAAACTACAATGGTATAAAAATGATCATAAATAATAGGCCATTGTATGGTAAAGGAATCGATTCTCTCTATGCGAATATAGCGAATATTAATAAAAACAATACTATAAAATCTGGCTTAGTTAAAAAAAATAACAATATAATTAGTGCATATATAAAAGAAGTTAAGAAAAATATTAATATAAAAATTGATAGTAGTATTGTTGTAGATTGTATGAATGGTGTAACGGGAAAAGTTATAGAAGAAGTTTTAAGATCATTCAATGTGGATGCAAAGTTTATTAATAAAAATGTGGATGGTGACTTTCCAAAACACTCTCCTGACCCAACGAAGGAAGAGAATTTATCAGAACTAAAATCTGTCGTAAGTTCACAAGGGTCAAAATATGGAGTCGCATTTGATGGTGATGGAGATAGATTGGTTGTAGTGGAAAGTAACGGAAACTGTATATGGCCAGATGAGTTAATGATATTGTTTACAAAATCTATTTTAAGCAAGCATCGTGGGTGCAAGATTGTGTATGATGTAAAGTGTACTAGAAACTTAAAGTTAACAATTGAATCTGGTGGCGGTATACCAATAGAAACGAGAACGGGGCATTCATTTGTTAAAAGAAAAATACAAGAAGAATCCGCTTTGCTTGGCGGAGAGCTTAGTGGGCATATTTTTTTCAATGATAAATGGTATGGCTTTGATGATGGTATTTATGTGTTTTTAAGATTTCTTGAAATTATTACAGAAGAAGAAACGCTCTTGTGTGAACTCAGTAAAATTAAGAAAATGTATTCAACTCCAGAAATAGATATTGAATTCAATAATAATGACCATCATGAATTTATGGCAAAGCTCAGGGGAGTAGATGATTTTGAGAATTATGATATTTCAGAAATAGATGGAATAAAAATATCAAATAAAACCTCTTGGGGGCTTGTTAGAGCATCAAATACATCACCAAAGATTACACTTAGATTTGAATCTGTATCGCAAGATGAGCTAAATAAAATAAAAAACAAAATTAAAAGTGCTATTCTTAAAATAAATAATAAGTTAGACTTACCGTTCTAAAATATGAATAAAATAGAGATAAGAGAGCAGTCCGCTAAATCAAGTACAGCAAATGTGCTGATTGAAGCACTGCCATATATTCAGAAACTTGCAAACAAAACTATAGTAATCAAGTTTGGTGGTAATGCCATGATAGACAATACTCTGAAGAATAACTTTGCGAGAGATGTTGTGCTTTTAAAACAAGTAGGCCTTCATCCTGTCATTATTCATGGGGGCGGCCCACAAATAACACAATACCTAGAAAAAATGGGTATAAAGTCAGAATTTGTTGATGGTATGAGAGTAACTGATGAAAACTCTATTGATATGATAGAAATGGTACTAGGCGGATCAATCAATAAAGAGATAGTAAATCTAATTACAAGTCACGGTGGAAGAGCAGTTGGATTATCTGGAAAAGATGGTGGACTCATTCGTGCAAAGAAGATGATAGGTGAAGGGAAAACTAAAGATTTTGATTTTAAAAACACAGGTATGGTCTCTAGTATTGATCCAAGTGTAGTAAATTTACTTGATGCAACATCATTCATACCAGTTATAGCGCCTATTGGAATTGGAGAAGATTATAAAACTTACAATATTAATGCTGATATTGTAGCAGGCAAAATTGCAAAAATACTTCAAGCAGGCAAGTTCATAGTATTGACTAATACTACAGGTATTTTTGATGAAAATGATAATCTAATTAAGTCAATGAATGCACAACAAGTGAGAGATCTTATAAAAAAAGGGATCATATCATCTGGTATGCTACCAAAAGTCGAGTCTGCACTTGAAGCAGTATCCTCTGGTGTTCAAAATGTACAAATAATAGATGGGACGATAGATCATGCACTACTACTTGAACTGTTCACTGATGAAGGAGTAGGCACAATGATAAGAAGAACTTAAAAGTTTGGAATATTTATACCTATTCATAATATCTGTTTTGTCAAACTTATTTTCTGCATTCTCAGGTGGTGGTGCAGGAATAATACAGCTACCAGCTATACTTTTAATATTCCAGATACCGTTCCCTGTAGCATTAGCTACACATAAAATATCTACTGTTCTATTGGGTATAGGAGCTTCTTTAAAGTTTTTCGAAAATAATAAACCAGAAAGGCAACTAATGTCAGAGGGCCTAATATTTGGGATTCCCTCTGTGATACTGGGTTCATACCTGATAAATTATATTGATGAGACCCTGGCAAGGAATTTATTAGGTGTTTTAATATTATTTGTGTTCTTTATTTCTTTTTACAATAAAGATAATTACTCAATAAAAAATAAAAGAAATAGTTTTTTGATATATCCTACTATAGTACTCATCGGTTTTTTGAATGGTTCACTTTCAGCAGGAACAGGCTTGTTATATACAATTATGCTAGTGCAATACTATAAAATGACATTTAAAGAGGCTATAGCGTATACACTTCTAATTGTTGGTTTTTTCTATAATCTTGTTGGAGCAATTACTTTATATCTATTATCATCGATAAATTTATATATTTTACCAGTATTATTAATAGGCTCATTTATTGGTGGATACTTAGGTGCTACTTTAGCAATTAATAAGTCAAACAAGACAATAAAAATAATTTACCAAATAACAACCCTTATAATTGCAGTCAAATTACTTCACTAGTTACCTTTATATTTTGAAATATAATCATCCATAGCTTTTGCGTATTTTTTGAGGCGTCTATCATCTCCAATAAACTCACGAATATCAATTAAACTAATTAAACTATGAACATCAATTCCATAGTTTTTTTTAATTTCCTTTGAGGCAGTTGATTCTTCACCAATCTCTTGCCTATCAAAAGCGACTAATGCAATTGTTGAGTTTGCTCCAGTATCCTTTAGCATTTTATAAGATTCAATAATTGATGAGCCAGATGAAATAACGTCATCTACTATTAATGCATTACCAGAAATCGGCGTACCTACAAAAGCGCCGACATCGCCATGATCTTTACTCTCCTTTCTATTAAAAGCAAATGAAATGGGCTTATTATAATTTATATATAAACTTTGAGAGATAGATGAGCAAAGTGTTATACCTTTATAGGCTGGACCAAAAATAAAATCAGCTTCTATGTCATTATCGTTAATATATGAGGCATAAAAAGCGGATAAGTTACTGAGCAATTTACCATTGTTGCAAAGACCTGTATTGAAAAAATAAGGACTTTTTCTTCCAGATTTTAAGGTAAAGTCACCAAATCTAAGAATTTCTTCAACTACTACGAAATGAATAAAATCTTGTTTACTTTTAAACATAGTTTGCTTCTAACTTTTAATGATAACATAATCATTAAATATAAATGAAAGTAATAACAATTAATGTCTGTGGTATAAGATCAAGCCAAAAAAAAGGAATTTTTAATTGGCTAAATCAACAGAAGGCTGACTTCATATGCATGCAAGAAACCAGAGCATTAGAAGAACAAATTGATAGCAACGAATTTACCTTAAAAGGATATTCAAGATATTTAAATGCAGCAAAGAAAAAGGGCTATAGTGGCGTAGCAATATATTCTAAACACAAACCAAAAAAGATATGTAAAGATTTTCCAAAAAGTATTTTCAACGATGAAGGGAGATTTATATCAATAGAACATAAGAATTATGAGATTATTTCAATTTATTTCCCATCTGGTTCCTCAGGTGAAGAAAGACAAATGCATAAATATAAATTCATGAATTTATTTGAGAAACTTATAAAAAAGAAATTAAAAGATAATAAGAAGCTTATTATTTGTGGCGACTACAATATTGCGCACACTAAAGATGATATAAGAAACTGGAGATCTAATCAGAAGAATTCAGGTTTTCTTCCTAGGGAAAGAGAATGGATGAGTAAAATACTAAACGAAGTTGGACTAATAGATGCCTTCAGGAAAAAATGTAAGCAAAATGATATATATACTTGGTGGTCTAATAGGGGTAATGCATATACAAATAATGTTGGTTGGAGGATAGATTATCAATTGGTTTCTAATAACTTACAGGATAAAATAAAAAGCGTGTCTGTTTATAAGAAAGAAAAGTTTTCAGATCATGCACCTTTAATAATTAACTATAATGTCTAATATAATTAAATCATATCTTTCACCTTACCTTGAAAAAAAAATACTCATATCTATGGTAATGGGGTTTGTATCTGGTCTTCCTTTGTTGTTAACAATTACGTTATTACAAGCATGGCTTACAGATGAAAATGTTTCGAAATCAACTATAGGTCTTTTTGCGCTCATAGGTTTACCTTATTCACTAAAGTTTTTATGGGCACCAATTTTTGATAGATATGTTATTTCAAAACTAGGGAGAAGAAGAGGTTGGCTACTTTTATCACAAGTTCTTTTAATTATTTCAATTTACTTTCTTGGAACTACAAGGCCCTCATTAGATTTATATAATGTAGCACTACTGTCTTTAGCTGTTACATTTTTTTCAGCTTCACAAGATATAGTGATTGATGCTTTTAGAAGAGAAAGTCTTCTGGAAAAAGAACAGACCCTTGGTGCGTCAGCCTATGTATTAGGTTATCGAGTTGGTGCTCTTGCAGCAGGTGCGGGAGGGCTAATATTAGCTGACATCTTCTCTTACTCATCTGTCTACTCAATAATGGCCGTCATAATGTTAATGGGTGTGGTAACTACATTATTGGCTAGTGAGCCAGAGGTTGATGTAACACCAAAAACTCTTAAAGAAGCAATAATTGACCCATTTAAAGAATTTTTTAATAGATATGCAGTTGGTGCAAGCAATAATTTTTCACCTATACTCATTCTGCTGTTTGTTCTTTTATATAAAGTTGGAGACACTATGGCGCACTCACTTAGTACAAACTTTTATCTAGAAATTGGGTTCACAAAGACAGAAATAGGTACCATAGTTAAATTTTTTGGGTTGGGCGCAACATTGCTGGGAGCATTTATAGGTGGGGCTGTGTCAATGAAAATAGGTTTATATAAATCACTTATATATTTCGGGATATTCCAACTAATAGCAACCCTAGGTTTTACACTTCTATATTATTCTGGAGATAATGTCTTGGTATTAATTACAGTAATCTCAATGGAAAATTTCGCCGCTGGCATGGGTTATACGGCATATCTCGCATTTATTGCTCACATGACTTCTAAAGAATTTACCGCAACTCAGTTTGCATTAATGACAGCATTAATGTCATTGCCTAGAACATTTCTATCAGGAACATCAGGATATTTAGTTGAATTGATGAATTGGGACTTATACTTTATTTTTTGTTCTTTAATAGCAATACCTGCTCTGATAATATTAAAAAAGATAAAAATGATTGTCGAAGATGCCTAAATTCCATACAGCAGATTTATGTGATGATAATAATCTAGTGATAGTAAGTCCGATTTTTACTTCCTATGGTGCAAATACACACTGTAGTGGGAGAATAATGACTGTAAGAGCTATAGAAGATAACTCATATGTGAAAAAATTACTAGAAACAGATGGGGAGGGTTGCGTTATGGTCGTCGACGGTGAAGGTTCAGATAAGTGCGCACTCATGGGTGATAATTTAGCGGCTTTAGCAGCAGAAAATAACTGGTCAGGTATAATAATAAATGGATATATCAGAGACAGTGAAGAAATAAACAAAATACCAATTTCAATTAAAGCTATAGGTCTAGTCCCAAATAAAAGTGAGAAAAAAAATATTGGAGAGTACAGTTGTGATTTAAATTTTGCAAATGCCGTATTCAAAGAAAATGAATTTGTATATTCAGATCCGGACGGTATAGTCATTTCTAAAACAAAGCTACTGTAAATGGATAATAATTTATTTAATCTAGATAATATTTGTCTTACTAGACAAGATAAGGAAATACTTACCAATATTTCAATGAAGATCAATTATGGGGAACAGTTAAATATTTTTGGAAAAAATGGATCCGGAAAGACCTCGCTGCTAAGAATACTATCAGGTATTACTTCTCCAACATCGGGCAAAGTTAATACCACAGAGTCTTTTAATGCTTGTAATGATATATTTTATATGGGCCATAAATATGGATTAAACAATAATCTATCGGTCTTAGAGAACTTAAAGTTTTATTTAGAATTCAATGAAGAGTTAGAATTAAATAAAATTATTGATCAACTTTCTCACTATAGTGTTGTTGATTATGCAAATACACAAGTTAAATATCTTTCTCATGGGCAGAAGAAAATCGTAGTTTTATCGATACTGATAATATCAAATCGTAAAGTATGGATATTAGATGAACCTTATACTGGATTAGATGAGATATCTACGGAAATACTTAATAACGATATCAATGCACAAGTATCTGCGGGTGGAGCTGTTATTATTACAAGTCATAAATCTATGAACATTTTTAAAAACTGGGAACTTAAATGAAATTATTTATTTTAATAATAACTAGAGATATAAGATCGTATGTTTCATCTGGTACAAAGATACTTCTGCCAACAATCTATCTTACTTTGATACTCATATTCTTTTCTATAAGTATTCAGAATGTTCTTTTAAACCAATACATGATCATATTACCGCAGGTAATATGGCTATCATGTTTGTTGGTTAGTATATTAACTATGGAGTCATTATACAGAGACGACTATGAAGACGGGACATTAGAGAGTTTCGTAATTAATTCTGAAATTCTTGAAATAAACATTTTAGCTAAAATAATTGGGTATTGGATAGTTAATACTTTTCCTCTACTTATAATTGGCAGTACTATGAATTTGATTCTAACTGGAGATCAATCTACAACATTAGTCCTTTTTTTTAGTCTTATACTAGGGACACTAGGGATTAGTTTAATAGGATCAATAGCAGCATCATTGACTGTAGGTGTAAAATCTAATAACTTACTCCTCTCAACTATTGTCCTGCCACTGGACATACCTATTTTAATTTTTGGCACTAGCTGTGTCTACAATGCATACTTAGGAATCAGTTACACATCTGAAATGCTTTTCTTATTTTTGCTTGTAGTTTTATTCTTACTAGTATCTCCATTTGCTTCATCTATGGGAATCAGGAACAGTTTAGATTGATTTTACCCAGGACTTATTTTTTTCTAGCACTAATAAAATATTTTGTGAGGATTTGAACATAGTCCCAAAGTAAAAAAGTGAAAAGCCGATGGCAGTAATAATAAGTGGAAATAACATGTCTCCGGCGATACTTGGGCTGCTTAATTTTATAACTGATGGACCTTGATGTAATGTATTCCACCATTCAACTGAAAAGTGGATAATAGGGATATTAATAAACCCTACAATAGATAAAATATTTACAGAAGTAGTTGCTTTTTTATGATCATCAAAAGAACTATATAAAAGTAGAATTGATAGATATATAAATAAGAGTATTAGTTCAGACGTTAATCTAGCATCCCAAGCCCACCAGGTTCCCCACATTGGTTTACCCCATATTGCGCCGGTGATAAGCGTAAAAATTGTGAAAAGAGCGCCAATTTTACATGAAGCGAGCAAAATAACATCATACACTTTAACATGCCAAATCAGTGATATTAGTGCTGAAAAAAATACGATGCTGTATGCAAACAACGATATCCATGCGCTAGGAACATGAACATAAATGATCCTGAATGCATCACCTTGCTGATAGTCGGAAGGTGCAACAAATAAGCCTAGATACAAGCCATAGGAAATGAAAATCAATGCAAGTAATAAAAGCCATGGTATTATTGTCTGAGTAAACTTATAATAACCTTCGGGTGAAATAGTTGAAATTAGGGTCCTAAACATAATTCATTGAAAATAATAACATACAATTACATAGATGGCTGAAAATAATAAACAGAAGGACTATGAAAAAGTTAATTATACTTGGTGCAAAAGCATCCTTGGAAAGTATAGATTAATGAAAAAACAAAATCGAGATGCTTACATAAAATCTAAGAAATCAAAGATAGACAATCAGTGATTATATTTTCATAATATTTCGATTTATTATGTATTACAAAAAATGGACCATTCAGGTAAGAATTATTACTTCCATATGAGAATCTCTCCAAATTTTTATTAAGAAATTGACCCCCGGCCTCTTCAACGATGCATTGTCCAGCAGCAGTATCCCATTCATAAGTTGGCCCTAATCTAACAGAAAAAACACCATTACTGGAGGCTATCATGGCAAACTTAATAGCGCTTGATAATTGTATTATACGGTGTGAGGGTAGATGATTAGATATAACATTAATTACTGATTTTCTAATTGAAGAACTCAGTAAGATATTTTGAAGAGGAGTGTTTTTTATTTTCAATGCCTGTAAGGATTTATTATCTTCCATTAAATAACAACCTTCATTCTTAATTGCATAATAGAACTGTTTTTTTGAGGGAACATATATTATTCCAAAAACAGGGTAATTTTCTTCGATCAGTGCAATACAAATGCAAAACTGACCGCCACCATTAATGTAATTTTTAGTACCATCAATAGGATCTACCAACCAATAAGAATTATAAGCATTATTCTGTTCTTTATTTTCTTCAGAAATAATCACATCTTGTGGAAACTTTCGTTTTATGAAGTTAACAATAAGTTCACTAGAGTGTATGTCAACATCAGTTACTGGCGTCTCATCAGACTTCATGTCAACTATGGCTTTATTTTGATTATCTAGTTGATACCGACCAGTGCTTTTGCATAACTCATGAAAACCAGTTATGTATTCTTTTAAATTACGTCTTTTCATATCTCTCATAGATAAACAAAGCTGAAAAGACTCTGGAGTCTACTACTTCCTCTTTCTCTAAATATTTGACTATATCTTTATATTTTATTCTCACGACCTCAAGATCATCGGGCTCATCTCCTTTTAGCTTAGATTTATGGAGATCTTTGGCGATTACTATATGTGTTGTGTGATTAATATAACCTGGTGCTAAGTGTACTTCTTTAATTAGTTTTAAATTTTCTGCTTTTAGGCCAACTTCTTCCTGAAGCTCTCTATTTGCTGCATCTAGTATTGATTCATTTTTGTCAATTTTTCCTTTTGGGAAAGTGATCATGTAGTTATCTACAGACGCAGCATACTCTTTAATTAGAATTATCTCATCATTAATAAATGGCAATATCATTACTGCACCATTTCCTGCTCCGCATATAATCTCGTATTCTAATACTTGACTATTAAATTGGATAAATGATTTATTAATTTTAAATAATTTTGACTCAAAGATAGATTCTGTTTTAAGTATTTTAGGCATCAAATATACAATAATTCAAATCGATGATACATTAATGATGATGATATTAAAAGGAATAGAATGTCTACTTATTGATATGGATGGTGTAATTCTTGATAACACTTATGATAATGATTTTTGGCAAAATCAAATACCTCGTGCAATTGCAAGAAAAAGGAATATAAAACTCGACGAAGCTAAAAGACTAGCTATTCAAGTGTTCACATATAAGAAAAATACTAAAGACTGGTATGATTTAGACTACTGGTCGAACATGCTTGATGTTGATATTGAAGCGGAAAAGAAATCAAAAGAGAGTCTAGATAAGATTATGCTTTATGAAGATGCTCAAGAAACACTTAAATCATTAAAAAAAAGATTTAGAATGATACTTATTACAAATGCACATCGAAAGACACTTGATATCAAACTAAGTAAATATGATATTACGGAGCATTTTGATGAAATCATATGCGCTCATGAGTTATATTATGTTAAAGAAGATATTCAGTTATGGTATATGTTGCGTCAGAGATTTAATGTCAAATATGATAAAACCCTTTTAATAGAGGATACTCTAAAAAATATTAAGGCTGCATTATCTGCAGGAGTAGCAGCAGCAATTTACTTGGGAAAGGAGAAAATCACGACTGATGAGAGAATAATATGCCTACCTTCCATTAATGAAATTTTTTCTACAATTAAATAACGATATAGAGCGGTAAGAGTTATTAATAGGAAAGTTTTCTTCTACAATAATTTTTATATGTTTCTTTGTATATAATGTTTTTCTTTTTACTACACCATTAGATATGTTGTAGCTAACTGATTGCTTTGAGAATGGCCACCGCTTGTAAAGGATAGTTGCCAGAGATTTATTGCCAAGATACTTTATATAATTCATAGAACCTTTAAGGTTTGTAGCGGATATGTAAGATGTCGCATATATTGGTTCATTTAAGTCACGCTTCAACACAACAGTTCTTTTGTAAATATATTTTCTTTTACATAAATTGAATTTATTACTTAAAATAAATTTTGAAGATATATGATTAATTTTCGAAGCTTTTGTTTCATATATTCTCTTAGTTAATGAACAATTATCAATTAAGTTTCTTTTCAACGAAACAGGTAACCTTTTAAGTGCTCTCTCATTAAGCCATTTACTCTTATAATTGAATATCATCATTCGATTTTATATTCCAACGCTTTTTTAATTGATCTATTTCGGATGATGATAATTCATATTTAAACTTTTTTATACTAAAAATACTGTCCATAATATCATTAATTGTAGACACTCGGTAATTATCTGGCATACCAGATTGTTTAGTACCAAAATAAGAGCCTGCTCCACGATTAGCTAAATCATACTCAGCAATTTTAAAGCCTGAATGTTGATGTTCTAAATATTTTAGCTTTTCTATCGATTGCTTTGTAATTAAGTAATTATAAACTAGATAACAGTAACCTTGTGATCCACCTCGTCCTACTCGCCCTCTTAGCTGGTGTAGCTGAGCTAAACCAAATAATTCAGAATTTTCAATAACAAGGCAATTTGCATTTGGGCAATCTACGCCAACCTCAATGACGCTAGTTGTAACAAGAATATCAACTTTTCCAGTTTTAAATAGGTTAATTATAGAAACCTTTTGTTCTGCAGCTAATTTTCCATGCAGCATCTCAATCCTATAATTAGGAAACTCATTTTTTAACACATTTATAAACATTTTTACTGACAATGTCTGATCATCCATAGTATCCTCTACCCTTGTGCAAACCCAATAAACTTGCATACCATCTTTTAAATGTCGTGTAACAGTTTGTATGAGACTATTTCTATTACTACTACTATGCGTGATAGTATTTATTGTTTTTCTCTCGCGGGGCCTGTCTTCTATTTTGATATAGTTCATATTCTCATATAACACCAAAGCAAGTGTTCTTGGAATTGGTGTTGCAGACATTAAAATTTGGTGCGGAGTTTTATCATAAGTTGTTGATATAAGTTCTCTTTGTTTTACACCAAACTTGTGCTGTTCATCAATCAAAACGAGACCCAGCTCTCTAAAGTTATAGTCGTCATAAAGTATGGCATGCGTACCAATTAAAATAGATATGCTTCCAGACTTAAGTCCTTCCTTTATTTTATTTTTTTCAGCGTGAGAAGATTTAGCTGATAATTTCTCTACAAAGCCATGTTCTCCTAAATAACGATCAAATACGACATAGTGCTGATGACATAAGATTTCTGTTGGGACAAGAATAATGCATTGCAGATTATTCCTTATAAATTGTAAACATGATAAAACTGCTATAAGCGTTTTACCACAACCCACGTCACCCTGTATAAGCGTCTTAGTTGGAGATGAATGTGTTAATAGTTCATGAATATTTTCTATTGCCTTTGCCTGACCAGCAGTAAGTGAGAATGGAAGTTTTCGTAAAAAGTTTTCAAAAGACATAGTATCTATTTTTAGAGAATAGCTTTCTTTTTTATTGGTTTTTTTAATAGTTTGTAAAATTTCATGTTTATTAAGGTAAAACTCTTCAAAAATTATTCGCTCATAAGCTTTTTTATATTCAATACATGCTACTTCATAGTCATTTGTTGGGAAATGAATTTTTTTCAGTGCCATTAAATATGACATGGAATTAAATGTGTCATGAAAGTATTTATCTAGAATAGATAACTTGTAATTTCGTGATACTATTTGAAAAGCATCTTTAATGATCTTTCTGAACTTTTGCTGACCAATCGTACCCTTTGTAGAATATCTTGGTATAACATCGTCAAGTACCATTTGATCTTTTATCACTTCAATTTCTGGGTGGATAAACTCTATTATACCACTTCTTATATTAGCAGTACCTGTGACCCTTACTTTTACACCAGATACCAAGTTCTTGAAAATAATGATTTTATGAATAAATCTGACAACAAATTTTTCAGATCCTGTTTGTAAGGTTATAATGTAGTTGGGACGTACACTTTTAGTTCTTACTGATTTAATAATCGTACCTATGACTACTGCCTTATCTCCCGATTTAATTTCACTCAGTGGTGTTAATACAGATTTATCGATAAACTCTTTTGGTAAAGTTAAAAGTAAATCAAATAGTGAATGTATACCTATTTGGGATAATTCTTGATGTGTTTTAGGTCCTATGCCTGTAAGAGATAAAGTACTATGTGAGAATTCATCAGAACATTTTTCATCTTTCATTTTTTATAAAGTATAGCATCAATTTCAACGTCTACATCTTTTGGAAGCCTGCTAACCTCTACCGCAGCTCTTGCCGGGTAAGGTTCATCAAGATAGCTTTCCATAACAGTATTTACTTTAGAAAAGTTCTCTAGATCCTTCAAATAAACCGTAAACTTAACACAGTGATTGATATCAGAACCTGCTTCATTTGCAATTTCATTAATATTATTTAAAACTAAAGACACCTTATTTTCAAAACTTTCAGTTGAAACAGACATATCAGAATAATTTAAAGGTATTTGACCTGAAATAAAAACAAAATTCTCGACAACAATTGCTTGTGAGTACGTCCCTATAGCGGCTGGAGCTTTTTTTGTAATTATTTTTTTTTTCATCATGGCTTTTTCCTAGAATGGCCGGCTTTCTTGAGTCTATCAAGATAATCATGCCAATTCTGTTGATAATTTTTACATAAATCATATAAATACTGCCAGGAGTATAGCCCTGTATCATGCCCGTCATCAAAAACTATCCTTACCGCATAATTGCCAATAGGTTCAAGTTTATCAATACCAACATTTTCTTTGTTAATCTGGAGTTTCTCTTGCCCAGGTCCGTGGCCTTTGACTTCAGCTGAAGGTGAAAAGCATCTTAAATATTCAGATGTAACATTACTGCTATAACCATCTTCAAATGTAAGTAATAAAGTATTTGTTTTCTTTATATATCTTAGTTCTGTTGGTTTAATCATAAAATATACCTACTTAAATCCTCATTCTCCGTGAATTCATTCAAGTATTTATCGACATATTCGGAGTCTATTACTACTTCTGAACCAGATAAATCACTAGCGTCAAAGGAAAGATTCTCTAGCAACCGTTCCATAATTGTATGCAATCGACGTGCACCAATATTTTCAGTTTTTTCATTAACAGTCCATGCTATTTTAGATATTCGACTAATAGCACTTTTGTCAAAAGTAACCTTCAAGTCTTCTGTGTTAAGAAGTGCTGTATACTGTTCTGTTATAGAGAAATCTGGTTCCTCCAAAATTAACTCGAAATCTTTTACAGATAATGCGTTCAGCTCAACCCTAATAGGTAATCTGCCTTGAAGCTCAGGAATTAGATCGGATGGTCTTGACAAATGAAATGCTCCCGAAGCAATAAATAAAATGTGGTCAGTTTTAATTGGACCATGTTTAGTTGTAATAGTGCAACCTTCAACTAGAGGTAGAAGATCTCTTTGAACACCCTCTCTTGAAACATCTGCGCCTCCTGTGTTAGATCTGTGGGCGACTTTATCAATTTCATCGATAAAAACAATGCCGCTTTGTTCAACTTTCTTAATAGCTTCCTGTTTAATTTCATCATCATTAATAAGTTTTTTTGCCTCTTGTTCAGCAATGACATTTTTAGCATCTTTAATTTGTATACGTTGTTGTTGAGATTTATTAGATGACAAGTTTTTAAACATTCCTTGTAACTGGTCTGTCATTTCTTCCATGCCTGGGGGTGTCATAACTTCAAAAGTTGGCATATTCGGTGTAATACTTATCTCTATTTCTTTATTGTCTAACTTGCCTTCTCTTAAACTTTTTCTTAAACTTTGTCTTGTATCTTGGCTAGAACTATTTTCGTCTAAACCCTGAACAAGATCGTCCTCTCTACTAGGCAATAATTTATCTAAAATAATTTCTTCAGCTAATTCTTCAGATCTGTGTTTAACTTTATTTATAGCTTCAAGTTTAACTTGATTAATAGCAACGTTGACTAAATCTCTAATAATGGAATCAACTTCTTTGCCTACATAACCCACCTCTGTGAATTTAGTAGCCTCAACTTTAATAAAAGGTGCTCTTGCTAATTTTGCAAGTCTTCTTGCAATTTCAGTTTTACCAACACCAGTAGGACCAATCATGAGTATATTTTTAGGTGTTATTTCATTACTAATCTCTGTTGGTAATTGTAATCTTCTCCATCTGTTTCTTAACGCTATAGCTACGGCTCGTTTGGCATCCCCCTGGCCAATAATATGCTTATCTAATTCTTGGACAACTTCTCTCGGAGTCATTTCAGACATTTAATTTCTCTATTGTGAAGTTAGAATTAGTGTATATGCAAATTTCTGAGGCTATATGTAGAGATTTTTTAACAATTTCTTCTGCGTCTAAATCTGAATTATCAAATAAAGCCTTAGCAGCAGATAGAGCATATGATCCCCCTGAACCTATGGCAACAATAGAGTCTTGAGGTTCAATTACATCTCCATTTCCAGATATCAACAGAGAAGCTTCTTTATCTGCAACAATTAATAAAGCCTCTAAATTTCTTAGCATTTTATCTGTTCTCCAATCTTTAGCTAGTTCCACAGCAGACCTAGTTAGATGCCCACTGTACTTCTCTAACTTTACTTCGAATTTCTCAAATAGTGTAAAAGCATCTGCGGTTGCTCCGGCAAAACCAGCTAATACTTGATCCTTATACAGGCGGCGTACTTTTTTTGCATTATTTTTCATAACTGTGTTGCCCAATGTAACTTGGCCATCACCGCCAACAACAATTTGCTTACCTTTCCTTACACCAAGTATCGTGGTTCCATGAAATGTGTTTTCATTCATATCTAAGCCCTCGGATGACTATTTTTGTATACTTCATTTAAATGTTCGAAATCCATATTTGTATAAATTTGGGTCGTGCTTATATCCTCGTGTCCTAGAAACTCTTGTACGGCTCTTAAATCACCCGATGCTTCTAGAAGATGAGTAGCACAACTATGTCTTAATGTATGGGGAGAAATCTTACAATTCAACCCCTGTTTTTTAACCCAGAAATTTATTCTATTCTGAACAGACCTATTTGACAATCTTCCTCCATACTTGTTTATAAATAGCGCCTCATTTTGAGGGTTGAATTTATTACGAACCTCTATCCAAATATTAATTGCATTTTTTGCTTGTCTGCCTAGGGGCAAAACCCTCTCTTTATTGCCTTTCCCTAGAACCTTGACATAATTTGTCTCAAGATCTAAAGAGTTAGTATCTAGACCGCTTAGCTCGCTCAATCTCAACGCAGAGCTATACATAAGTTCAATAATTGCCTTGTCTCTAATGGCTGCAGTTGATTCAGGAGGTATATTGCACAAAACATCGACATCATTGATAGAAATAATTATGGGTAATTTTTTGCTAATCTTTGGAGTTTTCACCCCAATTATAGGATTAGATGTGATTACTCGAGTCTTGATCAAAAACGAATATAGAGAGCGCAATGTAGATGCCTTCCTAGCTAATGACTTTGCTGAGATTCCAGCTGAGTAAAGTTTTATAAAGAATTCTTCAAAATCTTTTTTCTGTGCGTCGATAAATGAGCCTGCCGAATTATTATTTATGAAATTACTAAACTGCTTTAAATCTATTAAATAGTTCTTTATTGTAAAATCTGTATATAGCTTTTCATTTGTTAAATATGCTATAAAGTCTTTAACAATAGTATCACTCATTAAGTTCACCAGTAGATAATATCTTGCTAGGACCGATTAAAACAAAAGTATCAGGATTATAATTTTTTCGTACAGACAGATCGCCCCCCTCCTGATTAATTGTTATTTTAGATGCTTCTACTCTGGACTCATTTTCGAGTTCATACAATTTAAACATTGCAATCGCTGCTGCGGTTGCTCCGCTACCGCAAGACTTTGTGTATCCTGCACCTCTTTCTCTTACTATAAGCTGTAGAGGAATATTCGGGTCATGAAGAAAATTAGATTTATTACTTACAAAACCTATATTCATGGAACAATTATAAATATCATCCAGAATGTTACATATTTTTTGCCTGTGATGTAATTCCATATTTTCTGCAAAAACTACACAATGGCTATTGCCTATAAAAATAGGTAGGAATGTAAAACTAATATTCAGATGTGTGATATGGTAGAGGATACCTTCTTTTTTAATATCATATCTATTTTTTACTTTACTAAAATCTATATCAATATACTTGGGTGTTCCCATATCTACTTCTATATCATTTCCATCTACTTTTGAATAATATTTTTTTTCACAGATAATTAAGTTTGCAGAGTCTAACTCATATTTATTTTTAAGAAATAGCATAACAGCGCGTAGACCATTTCCACATTGGCATGCCTCTGAACCATCACTATTGTAAACTTTACAATAGATATGTTCTAGATTACTTGAATCTATGACAAAAAACTGATCGCAACCTATGCTTTTCCTGTCAGAATATCTTATAATCTCACTTTCGTCTAACTGCTCATGCAAATCACAAGATTCTATTAATATAAAATCATTCCCTTGGCTGCTTAACTTTGTATAAGGTATCATTTCTCTATATCTATAGTAACAAAAAAGTGTCTATCTGAAATAGTCTTTATATTGTATGATATGTTGCTGAAGGATAATAAATGCTCTTTAACTTCTTTCGTAGTATAGGCTGCTTTTAAAGAATTCTTGAAATCCATATATAAGACCGGGTCATCCCCAGCATACCTGTCAAGTATATCTTGAAGATGATCTTCATTTGATGGCCTAATTAAGTCCATAACAAAAATTTTTCCATGGCGTTTGGTTATATTAATTAAGTTAGACCAAAAGTCGACTGGGTCTGAAACATGGTGCAATACACTGTTGCTAATTAGCACATCAAAACTTTTAGGAAGAAAAAGATTCCTATTAAAAATTGAATTAATTAGTTGAATAGAAGATATCTGGTTCTTATTCAACTTTATTTGAAATTGCTTTAACATCTCTGGGGATCCATCAAGTGCTGTAATATGACATAATGTTTTTCTAAAAAGCATTATTGGTATTTCACCATCGCCACATCCGACATCTAAAATTTTAAAGTCTTTAGGGATGCTTATTTGTGAAATAATATTTTTTACAAACAGTTGATTTGAATCTGAAAAATCTGCTGAAGCATATGCTAGTGCCTGTTTTCTTGATAACATGAGTTCATTTTCTGGAACTCTTTTCACAACTCAATTTCATTAGTTAGCATCTGCTCGATCGATTCTCTTTTCCTGATTAATATGATCTTGTTTTTCGAAATTAGATGTTCTGACGGTCTAGGACGTGAATTATAGTTTGAAGATAGTACAAAGCCATATGCTCCAGCATCTTCAATAACAAGATAATCATTTTCTTTGACGGCGAGTTCCCTGTCTAGTCCGAGAAAATCTGTACTTTCGCATACTGGGCCCACTACGTCAAAGATTTTCTTCTCTTTGTCGCCTTGAATAATCGGTGTAATTTTATGGTAGGCTTCATATAAAGGTGGGCGTAATAACTCTGACATGCTGGCATCTACGACCAAAAAGTTTTTATCCTCTGATTCTTTAATATACTGAACCTTGGTTACAAGAATTCCTGCATCACCTATAATCGATCTACCGGGTTCAAATATTATTTTTAAATTTAATCCCTCTAATTCTTTGATAATACTTTGAACATATTTCGGTTTACTTATTACTTGTTCGTTATCATACTTTATACCAATCCCTCCTCCTACATCTATATGTTCTAAGTTAATGCCATTTTCTTTTAATTTACAAATAAGCTTTTTAATTGAATCTATAGATTCTATATATGGCTTGGGCGAAGTAATTTGAGAGCCTATATGAAAATCAATTCCAGTAATATCAATATTTGATAGATTTTTTGCTTTAGTATAGACGTTTAGAGCATCTTTATAGGGTATGCCAAATTTACTATTTTTCATTCCCGTAGAAATATATGGATGTGTATCGACAGATATATCTGGATTAACTCGGAGTGATACATTGGCTCTCATGCCCTTCGATTTAGCAATATCATTAATAAGTTCTAGCTCGCTGCTAGACTCTACATTGAAACACAAGATGCATTTATCCAAAGCAAATTGAATTTCTTCAGGCGATTTTCCTACACCAGAATATACAATTTTGTTTGGCAAGCCTCCTGCTTTCAAAACTTTGGCTAACTCTCCGCCAGAAACCACATCAAAACCTAAACCAAGTGAAGATATTAATTTTAATATACTTAGATTTGAATTTGCTTTAACGGAATAACAGAACGTAACATCATTACTGGCAGAGGTTGTATATTCATGGATATTGTTACGAATTATATTTTCAGAATATATATAAAATGGTGTAGTTATGGTTGATGATAGTTCGTATAAATCTATATCATCAAAATATAATCTTTTTTCTTTATAATTAAGTGATTTCAATGTTCTAATGCGCGCTATTAAAATAAGTAGGCGGTGTAAGAGGGCCTTTGTTGCCACATCCAGAAATTAACTGTAAGGAAAAAATGACAGATACAATTAGTATTATATTTAATGATTTAGATAACATTCTGATATTATAAGCTAAATTGATGAGACATATCTGTAAGATTTGAAAAAAAATGAATGAAGATGTAATTACCATTGGGGACAAAAGTCGAGCTAAAAGACAAATGATATGGTTTCATGGCTATGGGGCAAACAATTGGAGTTTTGAGCCAACTATGAAACTTCTAAATCTTAATCTAGATGAAAAGTTATACATAATAATGCCGAATGCGCCAGTCATAGGTGATAAGCGATCATGGTACCCACTCCCTCAAGAAATCAATGGTGAAGTGATAGAAGATGATGTTGGAATAGATTTATCAAAAGATATGTTTTGTGATGCTATTCAAAAATTTATCAATCCATCTAAAAAGATCATACTAGGTGGGTTTTCTCAAGGCGCTGCTTTTTCTATGTATATAGGACTGAATAATTTCATACCATGCTCACATATAATCTCAATTGGTGGTTACATACCATCAGCTAAAAAAATAAACTTTTCATCTAACAATAAGAAAGTTTATATTTCACATGGCAGGAACGACACAACAATCAGTATTGATACTCATAGAAAATCTATAGAATGCCTTGAAAAAAATAATCAGGATTATCACGAATTTATAGATGACTGTGGCCACACTATAAGTAAGCCAATGATAGACGATTTAACAGATTGGATTTACAAGATTACCTAGAGAGGTAAAAAGTTTACCTCCCATAGGAATACAATAATTTATTGAGGTTCACGATAGCGTTGGGCTGCGGCAATAGCAGTTTCACTACCATATTTCTCATTGATTTTATCTAGCGATTCAAAGTGATCAGCGCGTCTATGTGTAAGACACATACCCTTTTTATCTACACCCCATAATGCGTATGCAATAAAAGTTTTAAGGTGATCCGGTGTCTGATCAAAATGAGGGATACCAAAACGAATCAACAGATTATTTCTGTCAGCTCCGCTATCTTTTTGCTCCTTCATTATTCTTTGTACTTCTTTTTGCAGGTCTTTAACATCTTCACCGTTCCATGAACCTACTACAGTTCCATCTGGCAATATGATATCATCTCCCTGCGGTACTGGATGATCTGGCATTTTTACTCCTCCTGTAAATTAACCGTTACAAAATGATATATTACAAGTTATAAAGTTTAGTAACAAGACTTTATTCGCATGGAAATTCTTCCATATAAGAGTTTCTGAGCGCTAAACCAATCAAAGGTTCATGTTCATATTTTTTAAAAAAGCCTAATTTAGTATTTATACTTTTTTTTATCATTTCTCTTAATCTTGATGCTGGTAGTTCTATATCACTGGGTTTACAGAAGAGCTCAATGTTGTGTTTACGATAATAATATTCTGATGCCCATTCTAGTCCGCTTTCAAGGCCATAAACATATCCATCATAGTGTCCGTCTTCATCATCTAGGAACTCCTTTACAGACGGAGGTTTAGAGTCTTCTGCTGGAGAAACTGTAGTTATGCTTAAAATAAATATAAATAAAAATCTATTCATACCCGAATTTTTTAAGAGATTTAAGAATATATCTCACTTCTTTTCTAACGTTTGCGGGGGATGATGACCCTTTTGATGATTTCAAGCTCAAGGACTTTTCAACATCTATAGCTTTGAATACATCTGGCCCTATTAAACTAGAATATTTATTTAATTGTTCTAAACTTAGCTCATTGAGATTCATGCTTTTGCTCTCTGCATATTTCACAATTTTGCCTGTTATTTCATGTGAAGTTCTAAATGGAACTCCTTTTTTTGTCAAGTAATCGGCTAAGTCAGTTGCGTTTGAGAAATCCTGCTTGGAGTAAGTAAGGGCTTTATCTTTATCTACTTCCAGAGTAAGTATAAGTCTTGGTAAGAGGCTTAAGCATGACAAGACATTTCTAATCGATTCAAAAATAATAGTTTTGTCCTCCTGTAAATCTCTATTATATGTAAGCGGCAATCCTTTTAACAAAGTTAAAATAGAAATAAGCTGACCAATGGAATGTGATGCTTTTCCTCTGATCAATTCTGCCACATCTGGGTTTTTCTTTTGGGGCATTATCGAAGATCCTGTACAAAATGCCTCATCGATATCAACTAGTCCTATATGAGGATTCATCCAGAATACAAGCTCCTCTGAAATTCTTGAAAGATGCGTCATGAGCATTGAGCAGCAGTAAGCAACATCACAAACAAAATCTCTATCACTAACTGCATCCATAGAATTCGATGATACACTATCAAATCCAAGTTGTTTTGCTACTATGCCTCTATCTATTGGATATGGCGTGCCTGATAGCGCAGCTGATCCGAGTGGCAGAACATTCATTCTGTCTCTTGATTGCACCAATCTCTCTTCGTCTCTTGACAACATCTCATGCCAAGCCAACAAATGATGCCCAAAAGTTACAGGTTGGGCAAGCTGCAAATGAGTATAGCCAGGGAATATAGTATCCGAATGAATACCTGCACAAATGGCAAGAGCATATCTTGTGTCTCTTAATTTAGTAACCATAACATCTGTACAGTCCCTCAAATAAATTCTTAAATCTGTGGCGACTAAATCGTTTCTAGACCTTCCCATGTGTATTTTCTTACCTAATTCGCCAATTTCTTTGATTAGGGCCTGCTCTATGTTCATATGTACATCTTCAAATTTTATATTAAGAGAGAGCTTCCCCTTGGTGTATTTATCTAAGACTTTTTTTAATCCTGATACTAAAGTTTTAGATTCTTTCTTGGATATGATTTTACATTCACCCAACATTTCAGCGTGAGCAATCGAAACTCTAATATCTGTTTCAAATAATAAAAAATCTACGCTAATACTCTCTGAAAACTCAAGTACTTCATTATCCAGCTCTTTAGAAAATCTACCTGACCATGTTGAATTTTTCATAATTAATCTCTTCTAGTTTTCATATATATGTCAATGCCAGTATACTATAGATGAAAATTTTAATAATACATAATGAAAGATTATATACGTTTAGCAACAAGAAAAAGTCCTTTGGCTCTTATACAGGCTAACTTAGTTAGAGAATATCTAATAAGTCAAAAAATCTTCAGTGAAATTGAGGTTATTCCAATGAGCACGACAGGTGATGATGTAAATTCAAGCACTTTTAAAGAATTAGGTGGTAAAGGGTTGTTTTTAAAAGAGCTGGAACTTGCCTTATTAGATAAAACCGCAGACATAGCAGTACACTCTATGAAAGATGTACCAACAAAAGTGGACAAAAAATTTACTATTATTAGCGTTATGAAAAGAGAGGACCCAAGGGATGTGTTCATCTCTAATAAATTTAAATCAATTAATGACATTAGGGATGGTGTAGTGGCAACATCGAGCCCTAGGAGAGTGACACAAATTATGCATAACTATAAAAAAGTTAAGACACAACAAATAAGGGGTAACATTAATACGAGACTAAGTAAACTAAAACAAAATGATTTCGATGGCCTTGTTCTTGCCAGGGCTGGAATCAATAGAATGAATATGGGGGAAATAATTTCGCAAACACTAGATGTTGACGAGTTCGTCCCATCG
>MDTA01080381.1_pt1 | contig 46621 bp, 46 predicted proteins | sample 811151 | NCBI WGS metagenome assembly MDTA01 (sample SAMN05326648, study PRJNA326480) | marine metagenome | isolation source: seawater | place: Indian Ocean: South | collected 2010
AAGTCTAATAGCATGTCTGCGAATGGAACCTCACCATTTGATTTCCAAACTGTAAGACCATCTACTTGAGCTGTGTCTTGGAATTTGGTTTCAATTGAATTGTCGTATGAATTACGAACTTGATCTTTATACAGTACATCGCCTGTAAAAGTTTTGTTCTCATCGTGGATGCTGGCCATTCCAAATCGTTCCTTACGAACTGTTTCGCCTGCTATTGTTACTTCGTTTTCTAGTATCATATTTACCTCGTTTTTTTAGTTTATGTGTATATGATAGCATCTTTTATACCAAAAGTCAAGCATTTTTTATGAAAGATTTTCAGTATTTTCGCCTGAAATATCGGCGACCATATCCCTCCACATCCATAGATCTGGTATCACGAAACCCAATGTAATACGAGGTTCAAAGGTTCCTGCGCAATGATAATATACTTTATCTGGCTCTCTTCCTCTGCCATAATACCCTACTTTAGAACTCCAACCACCCGGGTCTTGTAAGTGTACAATTTCATGCGTTTTAGGGTCACGATATTTAAAGAATCCACTGCCTGCTTTTGTATATGATAGTAGGATATTATACCCATGTGCGTTCCAATTATTGTGCCAACCCATGAATCCATTTGTGGGATAGTAGACAGAAACTGCTGTGTTCCTAGCACCTAAAAAAGCACCTAATTCTGAATTAAGTTCCCATATCTTTTTGCTAAATAGTTGAGGACATCTATCCATATTCATATCAAATGAATATGATATTTCAGGAAACCCTATATGTTCTCCATCTTTTTCTACGACTTCTTTTAAGTATTCCTCTGAACAAGAATACTCTAAGTCGTTTGTATGTTTATCATTATTGTTTGCTAATTCTGTAAGTTCAGCTAAGTCTTGTTTAAAAAACCAATCTGAAAAAGGTTCTAGTATGTCAAGTAATTCATCTGAAATCTTAGTAAAAATCATTTTGGATATATTTCATGCGAAGGAATAGAATAATGCCACATCACAATTTCTTCTCCTTCTAGTTCCTCTGGGTCATGACCGTTAATCATGTTCCATCTCATTTTTAAATTATTATCCCATCTAACTCCATGGTCAGAATAAGTTAATAGTTTCCACATAGTGAACGTATCCCATTTTCTAGCATCTTCTGGATAATCACCTATGTCATATTTGTAACTAAAACCATCCTCGGTTTTTTCTTGTTGTTTTAAAAATTCACCATACCAACTATTCATTAATTTAATTGTTTTAGGATTGTTTCTATATAAAAACATACCACAGTGCATAGTCATTTCTTCTGTGTTAGAAAGTTTAACTAACTTCGCATTGTACGATCGTGTGGGTGTAAAAATTAAATCTAAATCTTCTGGTAGTTGTGCAAATATATCTTGTACGTCCTCATGCTGACAATCCATATCAGCATCTAAATAACAAGTTATACCTTTATATGGTGTTTGTCCTAAGGCCCATAATTTTGCTCTGTGATGATTAGGCACTTCCCACCACACAATACTATCTGCTACATTCCAATCAGTAGGTTTAACCCATTCCTCATGTGAAGTATATAAAGTGATATGTGCTTCAGGCCAAAATAATTTTATAGAGTCACATAACTCTACAGCAGCTTTATAAAATCTTTCGTACTTGGATGCTACTATTAGAAACCCGTTGTCAGGTATCTTCTTTTCCATTTATAACTCCTCGTTGAATTAAATCTTCTTGTATTACCAAAGTAGTTAATGCACCTACTTCTAAAGGAGTCTTGGCTTTTCTAATAAGTCTTTTTAGGTCTGTGTTTTTAGATTCTTTTACAGCAGTTATTTCAAATGCTTCTATTTTTGTATTGAACAAAATTTCTTGCTTACGCCTGATCTCCTCAGTTTCTTTTCTAGCTAGACGTTTTTTAATATTCTCTTCACGTCTTTTAATACCTTCTTCTGTATTAGCGTCAATTTGTTCTTCGCCAAACTCTTCTAGTATTGCTATATAATCTGGGTTTTTACCGTCGCTATCCTGTACAGATGCTGTTGCTACCTTGCCGTTTGTATATTCAAGGGTAACAATGATATGCTTATTTTCCTTATTAGACCAATAAGGATCTTTAAATTGGTATGGACGTATTTTTTCTTCTGGTTCTGCTGGTGTGATATCTAGATCAATATCAAGTTTCTTCTTTGCCTTTGCCATAATGTCTCCATAATATAAAAATATTTATAAGGGTTAGTTGGCTGTCTTAACCCACAATTTTACCGTTGCTACGTTTTCACTACTTGATTGAATTGTGTCACCAGAATAATAACCTGTATATGTACCTGAGTAAGTACCAGAGTATGCTGATGTTCCTGTGTAATATCCTGTATAGGAGCCTGAATAATCTCCTGCGTATGTTCCAGAATAGTTTTTAGCACCTGTGTAACTGCCTGTATAATATCCTGTATAGTAACCTGTAAATGAAGTTGGTCCTTGGAAACCTGCGAAGAAAGGCGTATAACTTCCTGCATATGCACCTGCGTAAGTTCCTGAATATGCTGATGTTCCTGTATAGGCTCCAGTATAACTTCCTGTATATTGTCCTGAATAAGCCCCTGCGTAATCTTTAGCTCCTGTATAACCACCAGTATAATTACCTGAGTATGAGCCTTCGTAACCTTGTGATGCTACTTCTTTTCTTGTGTCAGTAAAACTATCTCCCATCTGTACCCATGTTCCGCCACTTGGTGATGAAGATTGTAGTTTATATGTTCCAATAGTATTATCCATAATACGATTTCTCATATTAGGAACCATTTGATTTATCTCTGCTGCTGTCATTTCATTAACACCTGTATTACCAGATGCTTTATAACATACAGGTTTCAAATTGGTATCTGCTGCTGTTGTTGGTGCAGTCTTTTGCCAAATATAAACGTTATTAGTAGTTCCGTCTACTTCTGTGTTTGTTAGTGTATAACGTGAAGTCCATGTTCCTCCACTAGGTGATGAAGCTTTAAGTTGATATTGGCCTGTTGTATAAGCACTTTCAGTTACCATAGAACTAATAGCTTTATCTAAAATATCTGTATCTAATTCTGAATCATTAAATTCATTGGCACCTACTGTACCTGAAGTTTCATATCCTAAGAGTCTATTTGTAATACTTTCAGATGCTGTGGCACTAACCTGTTTTGCCGTATAGGTAGTAACGGTTGTGGTTGCGCCTGCTGTTGGGTGTGTACCAACTGCGTCTTGTCTTTTAGTATCTGTTGCTGTTCCAATAGTTGTTCCTGCTCCTGAACCGTCTGTTGTAACATTAAGTTCTGCAGTACCTGTTCCATCTGAGTTATCAGCATAGTTATCTGTCATAGTAGCTGATAAATATTTCTCTATTTCAGAATCTGTCATTTCCTGCAAACCTTGGAAGTTTGAGGAGCTAACTGGATAACTTGATGCTTTTACTCTTAATGGTCTCATTTAATTTTTCCTATTAATTTAGTCTTGTTCCTGCACTATCATAAATTATATTAGGTGTGAGCCTTGCCCAATTACTTGCGCTAGTTCCTACCAGTTTCAATGAGTGTTTACTTGCTAGATTAACTGCTGCTGATGCAGAGCCTCCATCTATTGTTTCTGTACCATTGGGATAAACTTTGATTGTAACTGATGTGTCGTTCAATATCTCTACGTCTAAACCTAATGAAGTGTCTGGTAAAACAACACCTTCTGCTGATGCTGCTGTTGCTGATGTAACAATATTAAACCTTTTTGTTAATGCTGTACCGCCTGATTGATCTGTTCCTGCTGCTGAAACACCTGCGCTTATTGAACTAACAACGTATGCTTGTGCAGTAATGTTTCCTGTAAATGTTCCTGTGGAAGCAGATAGGGTACCTAGTGTTACATTATTACCTGATTCGTACTTATCATTGTTTAGATTAGTAAAGTTAGCATCGACTTCGTTATTCGTCAACGGACTCCCTTTAGCTGATCTTAATGTAATAGTTGCCATATTTCCTACCTATTTATTTTGTTTGAGATATCTGATAATAAAGTACGAATCTCGGATATTTCCTCTTTCAATGTATTTATATCCTTTTCATACTCTAGAACTCTGTCTCTTTGAATTTTTTGTAATTTATACGCTTTTAACCCTTCCAGGTTACGACTCAAAACTGCTTTTGAGTTTTTATCACGAACCAAGTTACTTTCACCATGAATATTTATAATGTCTTTTCTAAACTCACTCATGCTATGCCTGTAACGCTATTGCTCGTAAATCTTTAAACTTAGGTACTTCAACTGTATTAGAACACAATGGAACTATTTTAACTGCAAAAGTTTTATATCCTGTGTAAGTAATTGTACCTGTAACGGCGTCTGCTGAAGCTCCTGAGCCTCCTCCGCCTGTAATTGCTATGGTTGGTGTACTTGTATAACCTCTTCCTGGGTTTTCAATAATCAACGAAGTTACTGCTCCGCCTGAAACTTCTGCTCTAATTTGAGCACCAAATCCACCACCGCCTGTAACGGATACAGTAGGAACACTTGTAAAGCCTGATCCTCCTACTAGATTTGTTGTTGAGGAAACAACATCTAGAGAGTATTCAAATTTGCCACTACCGTTCAATCCATATACATTAGCTCCTGAAGGTTTACTAGGAATAGTCCAATAATATTCTGCCATTTCCTCAGTAACCTCTGCAGGGAATCCTGTTTTTGTAAGTTCAAACCAACTTAAATCTTCTTGGAAGTCTCCAGGATCTGCTGCATTTTGTAGTTTAGCATATACTTTAATATCTCCTGCGTTAGGTATTTCGGCATCTAAATATACTCTTAAATCCTCAGCATCCATTCCTTCTTCTAGTATTACACGTCTACTGATATATCTAGATGATGCGTTACCTGCTCCTCTTCCTGCTTCTCCTGTAGCATCATTGTTAAGTTCGTTTTTAATACACAATAAATCACACTGGTCTATATCTAATATAGGTGAAGTGTTATCGTTAAATGTGTAGAACGTTGTTTGTAATCTCGCAGTATTCTCTCCGTTGTAACCTCCACTAGCTGTAGATTTTTGTTCTGTAGAATATGCGTATATTGTTTTCTGTACATCTAATGGTTTGGATAAATTAAAATCTATCTCTTCATAAGTTGTACTATTTGCAACTGCTGCGCCTGTTGTTGTTAATGCTATTTTTGCTGACGCTGTTGTGCCGTCTCCAGGTTTCATTATACCTATGTTTAATGCTACTTCATCTACAACCTTATCTGTAAAACTAGATAATGTGGCATAACCTGAAGGTGCTCCTACAAGCATACCTGATGTAAATGTTCCTGTTCTTAAAACAGTAGATGCATAATTGTATAATGTGTTCCAATGAGTTACAATACCTCTTGTCAATGCTACTGTACCTGTTGCTTGTGAACCGCCTTCGTCTGAGATTGTAATTGTAGGCGCTGTTTTATATCCTGAACCTGGATTTGTTACGGTTAGTGCTGTAACAGCATCTCCTGTAACTGTAGCTGATAATGTTAAACCTGTACCTGTATCACCTGTTGCGTTAGTAACGGATACCGTTGGAGTTGTTCCTGTATATCCTGAACCTCCGTTTGTAAGTGTAGGTGTAAATCCTACTAGGTTAGCTCCTGGATCAAATGATTTTTGATTTGTAGAGAAGTCTGTAAAGTTTAGATAGTCTAACTTCTGATTAACAAAGGTTCCTGTTATGTTTGTACCTTTCTTAAATCTTGCTCTATAAATTTTAAACATCATATCTTTGTTTTGATATGGTGTCCATGTCCTGTTGTTCGCTGAACTAAAGAACATACCTGCGTGTGGTTGTTTATCTATTCTATTGGTTGTACCAAATTGGTTTTCTCCGAGTTGTGCAATCCAAATTTCAAAACTAGGGTCATCTAATTCTGGTTTAGGTACAATACAATATTCTGTGTCATTCTTAAGATAAACTAAGTCTTCAAATCTAAAATGTGTAGGTGTGAATGTTGTTACACCACCTGATTCTGATGATACATTAATGTTTGATGCGTTTTTGTAAACTGAACCATTAGGTAATATACGAGGACCTGGGACGCCGTTAATAACTTCCCTAAGTTCCATTGTAACACCTCTGGTATCTGATTTTGTTTTGAAATAAATTTCCACACCACTTATAAACACACCTCCAGGAAGTCCTGAAACTTTAAATGTTTGTGCTAATGGGTCCATTCCAATGTTACCCAGATCTCTTAGAATATCGTCTAAGTTAAAGTCCGGTATGTCTACTACTGGAGGATCGGGTGGTGGTGGAGGTAATCTAGGTTCTATTTCTTCAAGAACTGTATCTACAATCGCAGGTACATCTACAGGATCTGCTGGTGTGCCAGGTGTTCCGTCTTCTCCAGGAGGTCCTACAGGTCCTGGTTCACCAACTGGTCCAGGTGCTCCTACGACGTTTGTAACATTCGTAATAATAACAGGAGCAGGTGGTGGAGGTAATGGTGTACCTTGTCCTATTGATACATTCATTGATGTATCTGTAACTACTCTGTCGTCTGAATGTTGTGTTGCTGATACGTTAGCAGTTTTAAGTGCAATGATATTTTCTTGTGTTTGTTGTCTTAAACCTGTACTCTCATAATTAGCTTGGCATATAGATCTAATTCTTGAACTTGAACCTTCAAGTTGGTCTTGTAATTTAAATACCCTAACTCCAGACTTAAATCTTCCTGCTGGTAAGTTAAATGTTCCTACTACTTCTCCATTAGCATCTGTTGTAATGGCACCACCTAATGTTCCACCATTTTGTTGACAGTCTGCTGTTACGTCTTCTCCATCAAAATAAGGATAAACTCTAGTATTAGGTTTCATTCTCCTTGCAAAAAATACGACCGCTGTTGCTCTCATAAACGGTTGGAAACTAACATCTACAACACTAGAGCCGATGCTCTGTGATTCTGTTGTAGCGGAAACATTCAATGAAGTTCCTGTTCTACTTTGAGATGTTGTAGTGGTTGTGGTTGTAAATAATGATGATTGACTTATACTTGTGCCACTATTATTTGTTCCAAATGTATTTAATTCTTGAACGTTTGTCTGTACTTGTACTGCTGTGTCTTCCCATGAGCCCCATTGCGTACCCCAAGCGTTTGCCATGTTTTCCCAGGCATCATAGTTACCATCAAAGTTTCTAGTAACTGCTGGTTGTACGTCTGTTGCTACAAAGTTATCTGTGTCAGGAGTTAATGTTAAATCTCCTGAATATGTAAATTGTAATTCTTTAACCAAGTTCTCAGTTTGAGATGCTTGTGGTTGATTAATCCAGTTAATTGATTCGTATGGTAAAGAAACTAATTTTTTACCCATCATTAACTTATTATCTGCTAATGCTGTTGTTGGATTACCTATATCGCTACCTTCTTTTAAAGGAATATTTTCTAATGCGAAGAAAGGTCTCGCGTGTTTGCGTTTAGGATCTACTGATATCTTATAATCAGGATCTAATACAGCACCTGTTTTGTGACCTGTAAATTGGTCTACTAGAATACCATTTTTAAATCTATCAACACCTGTACTATCTACAATAGTTTGGTCTTTTGCGTATGTTTCTAATAAGTTTAGAGACGCATAATATTCTAAGTTTTTAATTCTTTCTTCTAAGACGCCAATGTCTTTCATTGTATAACGTCTATTGAATGCTTGTTCTGTTCTAATTGCGTAGTCTGGTCTTCCTGCTGCTTTAGCTGCGTCTGGTGCCAAACAAGGATATGCTGGTAGTGTTATTCTTGCTAACAACATACCGCCTTCAGGAGTTTCTGGGAATAATGGTTTCTCAGCATACGCTCCTTCTAAGAATTTAATTTCGCCATCTTTATCTAATAGCGTAATAATTTTCTTACCTCTATAATATCTGAGGTCTGTTGTAAATGTTTTTACAGGAACAGGATTTTGTAAACCGTTACCAGGTCTATTAATTGTTTCAGTAATATCTGGGTTAGTAGATGCTCCTGCAATAGTTGTAGACGCTGTTGCTGTATTTGTCATCGCAGGTCTAAAGTCAAGCGTATCTCTTAAATCAAAGTCACCTTGTTTTGATGACCTGTAAATAGGAATATTTTCTGTTCTAATTGTGTTAGCTGCAGGACTTGTACTATCATCTACAGGATAACTGTCTACACAGAAAAATCCACCTGCTGTGTTGTTATGTGAGAAGTATTTTAATTTAACAAGCAAATGATTATTTGTAGATAAATTTAATGTGCTTGTTGACTTCTTAAATATTTTACTATGACCGTAGAAGTTATCTGTTTGTCCTGTTACAAATCTAAAGTCTGCAGTTACATCTGTTCCTTCTGTACCTGTGGAGAATGCTGAACTATGAGCTCTAATACTTTCTATTTGATAGGCATCAGAAAGTCCTAATGGATATTCTCCTGTAGTTCCAAATGGGTGTGAACTTGTATCTATTTTAACATATATGCCAGAGTTTAATGTTTTAGCAATTGCTGCTCCGTCATTATATTGAACGTTTACATAAACCTTAATTGTTCTATCTTGAGCACCTGTTGTTGTAATTGCTCCGCCAGTATCAATTGTTATGTTTTTATTATCTGATAATGTTACTGAAACATTGGAATCTGTTAAATCTATAAACTGTCCTGCTGCTACAGTTGCTGAATTTTGTACAAAGCCATTTTTAGCGACTACAATTATATTAGCATTTTTAATTGTGTCTGATAAATCATTTCCATCTGTTGTATAAGGAAAAGTTTCTTGTGCGCTTGATAAGTTAAGAGTAACAGCACCACTTGATGCGTCTAATGTTGCATCAAATTCTTTTGTATAATGGAATGTATAATCGTTTACACTACCAGATGCTGCTGCTAATGTGTCTATATTTTGATAAGGTAATGAGAATAGTAATTTGTTTCTTTCTGCTTCTTTAATTTCAGGAACACTAGATGCATTTAGTACGGCATCTGCTATACCATCTGCTATTGTGTTTTCTGACCTAACACCTCTAACTGCTGTAAAATCTCCTGACAGCATTTTAATATCGTAAATGTAAAGTCTATAAACTGCAGCAGTTGCTCCTGCTGTTCCACTTTGATAAACTATATGTCTTGCTTTTGCAGTTCCTACTTTTGTACCTTGTGCTGATGCGTTTCCGTTTTGTACTGCGTTATATAAATCAATACTTGCACCACCATCAATATCAAATATACCTGAGACATAATTAATTTGTATATAATTTCCGTAGGAAGTTGATATTGGTAAATCTTCTTTTGTTACTGTATCGCTTGTTTTTCTACCAATTAGTTTTTTACTTTGTAATAATGTTCTTTTGTGACCACCTACGTATGCCTTACCTGGTGCAACTTGGAAAACAAGTCCGTCTGCGTCACCACCATTGGCTACTGTAAATACACCATTATTACTAGAAGTTTTTAAATGTTCTCTAACTTCTGTAACCATTCCATTAACAACATAAGAACCAGACTCATCAAATGTTCTGGTTGCTAGTATTCCGCCTAGGTCTGCTAATGGATTGTCTACTACTCTTGAGAATATACGAGTACCAAACTCTGCTCTATAATAAACAAAGAAGTTTTCTGGTATTGTTTCATCACTTTCATATGATGCTAGAGTAACTGAAAATTTTAATCTGTCTGCTCCTGGTGCATTGTAGTTAAATGAACCTTGTGCAGGGTCTAACAATGTAGTATCTGTTGCTGAATTTACAGTTTCTTCTGTAACTAAAAATCCTACGCTTGTATTAGCAGCGCCTGTAAATCTAGATTGTATTACTGAGATTTTACCTGTTCTAATAAATGCTCCTTTGGCAAATATTAATCCTTCTTGTAAGGTAAGTCTTTTTGTTTCTCCGTAATAATTACCTGATGCTGCTGTTGCTGATGTACCACTACCTACTACAAAGGTCTTATTATTTCTGCCTGAGTCTGTAGAAGTAACTGTTAAAGTTTCTGATGCTGTAAAGTGCTCATAGGTTGTTTGGCCTGCCATGTCTGTATATTGAAGATACAGTTTTTTAAGTTTGGGAGAGCCAGCTTCGGTACCTGTTGCTGTGTCTACAATTTTTGCTTTTATTCCAGATGTGCCACCTGTTACAGTATCACCTACAAAATTTAATAATGTAGAATTATCTACTGCTGTGCCACCAGAATCGGTGTCCATTATTTTAACCCATTCTACATCTGTCCAATCTTCAGCACAACCTGTTACAATAGCACCTTCTTGTAAGGTGAAACCAAATCCTTTATCTATTTGGTTTTGTAAAATTGATTGAATTTGTGTAAGCTCACGAGCCTGTACCGCTACTCCTGGCTTAAATAATATTCGATGATAGTCCTTATTCGAACTAAAATCGTCGTAATATGGTGATGCGTTTAAGTCTAATGCCATAGTTAAAACCTAATTAATGCCTTTACTTGTTCCACTTGATCTGCACTCCTTATAATTGGTGCTCTGTTATCTAAATACACTACTTCCCCTGTAGCATTATCTATTTCTGGGTTAGTAACACTATTTATACTCAAATTGGACTCCGATTTGGTAGTATTTGTTAAAGTTGATGAATTAGATATCAAAGGTATTTCTGCGGTCAAGTATATGTTATTGTTTGTTGAATCTATTTGTATGACTTGGAAACTTCCTCCGTCATTTGTTGTTATAATATCGTCGACAGCATACTTGGCTAAACTTGTAGATGCCACATTAATTATATGACAACCTGTTGCTGTGTTTGCTGTATATGTAGCGCCTGCAGGACTTTTTAAATTTTTCATTAATGCTAATTGCCTGAAGTCGTTACCTAAAATTAAATCTTTATTATCGTTATCTGAGAAGTTTACTGTAATACCTAAATTACTAGCAAACAATTCTCTAGTAGCATTTGAGCCATGTCCTCCTTGAGGACTTATAATAGCTCTTGCTGTTGCGTTTGTACCAGGTGCCGCTGTATTTGTTATTGTTATATTTGCGTATGAATAACCTGATCCAGGATTTGTTACTCTAATTTCTGTAATAGCACCTGTTGCACTATTTACATAAGCACTTGCTTCTGCTCCTGTGCCATCTCCTGTGACACTAACTACTGCATCTCCTTGTGCGTAGTCTTGTCCTGCGTTAGTAACTACAACCCTATCTAATGTTCCGTTAATTGCTGCACCTTCTACAGCACTTTGTCCTGCTGGTAAACTATCTGCATCTCCTAAGTTTACGGTTCCTTCGGCGTTAGCTCCACCGCCACCTACAAAACTTACAAATGCAAATGAGTACCCTGAACCAGATGTGTTAATAGTAACACTAGAAACAGCTCCGGCTGAAATAGATGCAGTTGCTGAAGCACCTGTTCCATCACCTGCTATAACTACTGTTGGTGCTGATGTATAACCAGAACCACCTGCTGATATTGAAATACTGTCTACTTCTCCTGTTACATCGTGTGTCGGATTACCTGTTAGTTTTCTAACAGGAATAAAATCAGCATCTAAAAATTTGTTTTGATCAGATGCTGATACTGTAAACATATATTTCCAGTTATAGCCGTCGGACAGTTCAAATACTGCTGTACCCGTACTCGACGGCTCAACTGTGCTAAGTGCATTTGAATTATTTGAAATACACTTATATACCTTAAATTCAGATGTTAAAATAAAAAAGTTAGCATCCGCCAAACTTTCTGCACCTGAATATGCTTTGTTTGTTGAAGAATAGGCATCGTCGTATTCGTCATAGACTGTACCTGATGTCCAATTTAATCTTTTGGATAACATACAGATATCCGCGGAGTCTATTCTTTGTGTAAACATAATAGACCTACGGAATGCTGATATGTAATTATCAGAGTCTATAGGAGTCTCGGGAGCAGTATCATCTGTCCATGCTGTTGTTTTACCTACAGCAAAGTGAAAGTAATCGTTATTATTACGAATATCTCGTAAATAACTACGAGCTAATTCTACTCTACCAAGTCTTCGAAGTACAAGTGCCATCTACTAAACCTATGAAATTGTTATTGTCCAGGTAACTGTCATTGAGTCTGAAGCACCTTTATTGATAACTGAAAAAACTGTCCTACATAGTAAAGTACCTGCTGATGCTGCATTTAATATACCTGCTTCTGTAATAGCACCTGTACCAGTACCTGCTGCAAAAGTTGCAACGTATGCTACTGAATTAGATGTAACAGTTGTAGATGTTAATGCTACACGAGCTGCTTCTGTACCCAATGCTGAGTCTCCGGCAGCTGCTGCTGTGCTGTTTGTACCTATTGCCATGTGAGACATAACGTCTGGTGTGTCCTTCATTCTTGAAGCGATGAAACCTAATCCATCATCAACCACCAAGTTGGTAAGATCTCTCTTATCTTTTACATTACCGTGCTTGTCTTTGATCTCAATGGTAAGCTTTCCTGCTGCTTTAAATCCATCTTGTTGATTCATTTTTGTCTCCTAGTATTCTATTTATTATGTAATTGACCTAAAGTCTCCTACATAGTCTGCGTCTAAGTATGTATGTTCTACATAACTCTGGTTAATAACTGTACCAGTATCGTTAGCTGCTAAACTTTCTAAAGGTCTTCTTACAGCTCCAAATGTAGAATCAAATAGGTCGGACGTTGTTGCCGTATCACTATAGACTACATTCGTATTTATAAGTGAAATGATGGAACTTGTGGTTGTTGTGGTAGATAAAGCTTTACCTACCAATACTTCAAATGCTGGATTACCTACGTTATAGTTATCCGCATCGTTTCCGTCTGTACTATCATTCCAATAACCATCTTCACAATATGGATCTGCAGTTTGGTCTGCTGCTAAAGGAGTTTCTGTAATATTCCCCATATTGAAAGTTATAGCATGTGCTTCTGCTACTGTTGAGCTTGTGGCTAATATTTTACTAATATCCATTGCTCGCGCTGTATCATTGGTGTTGCATTCTTCTGTTGTAATAACTTTGTAGAACAAGAATCCTGGTGAGGAAACTGTGAAGCTTGGAACAAATGATACTTCGCTTTTAATTAAAAGATCTCCAAATACTTGCATACCTGCTGGGTGTACAGTATCTCTTATTCGCCTATCCCATTCTGTCTGTGCTACGCCAGACTTAATAGCATAAGAATAAGGTTGGTATCTCTTATTGTCTTGTAAGACGTTTACATCAGATAATTTTCCTCTATCGTCTTTCCATTTACCTTCATATTCGAATAGATAACCTGTTCTCATTGTAACCGTTACCTGTTCTCCTGTAGGTGATGTCAGAGGAATATCTGTTTCCGCGTCTAAGAATGTTGAACCAGGATTAATAACTTGGAATGCTGAAGGTAAACCTGCTGAGGTAATTGCTGTGACTCTTACATAAGCGTCGTTAGCTCCTCCTTTAAATGTATAGTTATCAGTAGGATCGTTGTGATTAAAGAAATAACCACCACCAGCACCATTAGTGCCGTCTCCTATTATAGCATAACCTCTTCCGTCATCTCCTGTTTCGTTAATTAAATATACTTGTCCTATTTTAAATCCAGCATTTGATGCTGAACCTGTATAGGTTTTAAACGATACTCCTGTAAGTACTCTAACAAGATAACCATAAATGTTAGCTGCCTCATTAGAGTCACCGTCATCTACAACATAAGATCTTAAATCACTACCTTGTGATGTACCTGTTGCATCGTTATATTTTTCTGTATGGAATATAACACCGGCAGTAGTATAACCTGATCCTGCTGCTGTTATATTTACACCTGTAACTTGGCCATTAGAAACTACAGCTGTTCCTGTAGCTCCTGAACCGTCTCCTGTAATTTGTACAATAGGAGCGGCAGTATAATCTAAACCATTGTTTATCATAGTAACAGAAGCTACGCCTCCGCTACTTAAAGTTACAGTACCTGCTGCTTCTGCACCAGGGCCATATACTTCTGTGGTATTAGGGTCATCGAATGTTAATATTAATTCGAATCTTTGTAATGTCAAACCATTTGTTTGATATGTGTTTTTCTCTACCCTTCTTACTGTGGCATTTTGTTGTTTTAAAATAGTAACAGAACCTGTTGTAGAATAATATCTTATATCTACTTTTTTACCTTCTAGTGTTAAGGGCTCTTTTGATCCCCCATGTTCTGCTTCTTGTATTTTAATGGCTTTTTCTTTACTGTAAATACCATCTGAAGGTTTTAAAACATAATTGCCTGGGTATGTAACTACGACATTTTCATTAAATAATAATCTAAAGAACAATTCAATTGATTCTTTTGTTCCTTTAGATTCATAAAAATCTTTTGCTCTTTTATAAAAGTAACTTCTATCTACTTTTAATGAATTAGGAAAGTCAAATGCTAATGCTCCCCTCCATTTATCTAAAAATGCCTCACTTGCTACATCTATATCATGAGAATAATTTCTAAGTTTATCTGTAGCTTTATCTGTTTGGTCCATATATTCATAATATTTTTTCAAAAATGTTACGAATGTAGGATACTCGTGTTTTATAAAATCCGGTACTTGGGATTCAAATATTGGTGCAAAATTCTTTTCTTCGTATGTAGGTGTAACATTACCTACATCTAATACTGCTGTTGCTGCTGCATTTTGTGCTGTTGTATCGCTAGCGTGTGGTGTTATAACTACGGTAGGAGCTGTTGTATAACCACTTCCTTTGTTTGTAATTGTAATCTTAGTAATTACACCACTAAAAACTTCTGCTGTTGCTGTAGCACCTGTGCCGTTTCCACCTGTAAAAGATATGGTAGGGACATTATTGTATCCTGTACCAGCATTAGTAATGTTTACACTACTAACAAATCTATAAAATGATGGGATTATATCTGCCATTAGACTTCATCTACTTCCGGTGTTGCATTTAATGTTAATCCTTTTTTGCTATTAGTTGTAGAATTAATGACACTATCATCTAATGATAATACAGTATTTCTACTAGGTTTAGCAACAACGGCTGCTGTAGAAGTATCAGAAGTTCTAACTAGGGCCTGTGTTGTTATGTCTGTGACCGACGATTGGGGTCTTGTGTTTATTTTTATTGCAGTATCTGTTCCTAGTAAGGAAGCTATTTTAATAGAAGGAATACTTACTGTTCCTGAATCGTAATCTATTGTACCTATAGCAGCTACTATGGAACCATCTGAACCTACAGCATTTACAACACCTGTTCCACTATAATTAGGTGCTACCACTCCGGCGTTCGGAACGTCTGCAAGTGTTACTTTATGGTTTACTGCGCCTATTGTTAAATTAAAGAATGTACTACCTAACTCTCTAGGTTGTAATTTGTGATTAAATTTAACTGTATAATTTTTTGTAGTATTATATTCTACTGTTAATCTTTTCTGTAGTTTTAAAACAATATTTAATGATTTTATAGAATCACTACTTTTTAATATTCTATTGTGTAGTTTTGTAAAATAAAAACTCTTATTTAATTTGTTTAAACTTGTGTTAAAATAATCTGTGATTGCGCTACTAGCACCCGATTCTATTTCCCCTTTAGAAAGTGTAGTAACTTTAGGGTCATACACTATACCAATATCAAAACCAATATATGTATATTCTGGGTCTACAAATTCTGGCATAATTGCTACAGGTGTTTTAGGTTCTATAACCTGTGTTCTAATGTTGTCTTTATCTGAGTCTGTTATAACTGAACCCATTTGAGGATTCAAAGAAATAAATACTTTTCCATACATAGGAGGATCGTTCTTTTCTCCTCCCCATACAGAAACAGATGCAACGTTAGGATTACTTGATAATATTAATGCTTCATAATCTGCTGATGTAACAGCTCTATCTCTTGTAGCATTAAAACGTGGTGCATTAAATCTAATTGAATCAATATTTTCTTTTGCTATACCGCCTGATGATTGTGATGCGTTTTGAATACTTTGTACTTCATTACTTCCTGATAATACACCGCTCAATGAAAATGATTTGGCAAAATTACCTAAAGAACCATTAGTAACAATATAATCACATATAATAATATTATCGCTTGTAAGTGCTTTACCTATTACACCATCACCAAATTTTAATTGATAAAGACCGTCTGGTCCTTCTTCTACAAAATATGCTTTGGTTGTAGAAGTTACATTTAAGAATTTATCTTGTTTTGAAAATGTGTCTATTGTTGTAGATGTAGTTGACTCTTTTACTCTTACTCTAATTGTAGAAATATCTACGTTAGGATTAGGTATAGTAAATGGTCCTTGTAATGTAGTAGGCTCTACTACAAATTGATTAGATATCCTTGTACCTTCTTTTACTTCTAAGGAATCAAAGTTGAATTGTGTAACTTTGGCAGATGATGCTGTCTGTCCTGTGTATCTACCATATGCTAATCCGGAGGAAACAGATACACCATAATCTGTTTGACTTGTGGTTCCTAATGTTTCCTTAGCATGATTCATATTCCCATTAGGCATATAAAAAGTTTTACCTGCATATTCTTTGAAAGTATGATTGTGTGCACCAGGTGATGAACTTGTGTCTGCTGCAACTGCTGCTGCTTCTGTTAAATAAACAGGATAATAATAACCTTTGCCGTAATTAGTTGTTCCTGAATCTGTGCCATATATGTAATAAGGACCTGTTCCTCCAGCTGTTGTTGCACTAACAACGGTTGTTTCTTTAGGATAAAATTTGTAAGTTGTTCCGTCTAATGTAGATGTTAATTCTTGATTTCTATTTATTTCTAATGTTGTAGATGTATAACTACTATCTGGTTCAATACTTATATTAACTTTTGCTACAGCTCCTGTTCTAGACTGAGGTGTATAACCTAATGCTTTTGCAATAGATACAACGGACTCTCTTTTAATTGCTGTGTCAATAAAGTTTTCATTAGCAAGCATGTGTGCTAACATACCATTATAATGTGTATTATATGCTAGTAACTCTATTATATGTGATAAACCAGAACCTTCGAAGTCATAATCAGAAAACTCTGACTGGTCTTTTAAAAAGTTTTTTAGATTTGATTTTATTGATGCAAAATCTAATTCTGTTACGTTTAACTGTGCCATCTTACCTTATCCTGTCTAGTTTTAATGAAAGACTGTCTGGTTTGTCTACACCTTTGACATAATAAAATAAATCTATTTTCCAATATAAATTATCGACGTCTTCTTTTACATTAATGTTCTGTATAACTACTCGAGGCTCATATGTTTGAATAAGTTCTTTTATTGTCCTTTCTACCATTGGTTTTATAAACAATGAATTCTCGAATAAAAATTTGTATATTGGTGACTCTATTGTAGGATTAAATTTTCTTTCGTACTTCTTAACTAGCAATAAATTTTTTAAAGACTGTTTTACAGCATTCACATCTAGTTTTTTATTTACATCACTAGAAACTACATTGAGACCAAAAGCCATATCAATGTCTTTGTATATCCTACTTAATTGTCCCTTTGCCATATTAGTATTTATAACGGTTACCCGCCTCCTCCGACCCTAATTCTAGGTACATCGAACTGAACAAAGTCGTCTGTGACTTCTTTTGTAATAGCTTCTACATCTAAATCTAGTTCAAACTTAGGAAAGTCTGGTAGTTTACCTGATTTTAGAAATGCCACAGGATCTATTTCTGGGAATTTAGTAGGTATTCCTTTAAGTGTAAACCCTACTCCTCCTGCATCTGGGACAAGGTTAGGTATCATTTCACATATTTTTCCTACTTCTAATGACCCTCGTCTAAGAGCTCCTACAACATCATCTAAGTCTTTAAATTCACCAAAGTCTACACCTTCAAATTTTTCCTTCATAGAATCTAATTGTCCTAATAAAGCATCTTCAGCTGCTGCTCCTGCCAATACCATACCTGCTATATCCCCTACAGCATCTTGTAATCCTTTCATTTCTTCTGGTATAAGACCATCTACAATACCTAATCCTATTTCAGGTATTAATTGTTGTACAGCATCTAGTGTTCCATTAATCGCTGCCTCAGCTTCTGCTTTTAATTCGTTTAGTTTACCTAATGGAGACTCCTCAATTAATTCATCTATTTTATCATCGATTATATCAATTGCGTCTGCTAATCCTGCCAAAGCTGCTGCTGGTCCACAAGCGTCTAATCCTCCCAATGCTCCTTTTGCTTTGGCAAAGGCTGCTGCTCCTAATGCAAGTCCTGCTGCTTTAACAAGAGGATCTATTTTCTTTTTACCTTTTGCTTTTCCTTCTGCTGGAGGTGCCCCGGGTGCATTTGAAGTTGCCGGCAAATCTCCAGGTGCTTGTACTTGTGAGGGTATTCTATTTACTATTTGTACAAATATATCTATTGGAAATAAATCAAACCTTATATCAGCATTGCCTGTTTCATGTAAATAAAAGTTTAAATGAAAGTTGCCTCCTTCTGTAGGAACAAAAATTTGAGTTGCGGGTGCTGTTCCATCCTTTTGAAAAAGTTTAAATGATTGTCTATCAAAGTCTGTCCAATCTAGGTCACCAAAATTTACAGTTGTTTGACTTCCATTTAAAGGCTCTCCAAATTCACCTTTACTTAATGTCAATGTAAGAGAGTTGCCTTTTAAATTTATACCTGTTGTAAAATCTACATTTAATTGGGTCGCTCCAAGATATCCTTTATCTACTGTAATAGGAAGTGATAGAGCCTCGCCTGCAGGTATTTGATATTTAACATACTCTGCCAATATACCTGGTTCGTAAAAAGTTTTAAATATGCTATTTAAAATGCTCATTCAATCTCCTATGAATCTGCGTTTGGTGCGCTTGTATCTGCTCCACCACCTGCATCGTTACCATCATTCTGCGGGTGTGTATGTGTATGTAATGTTACGCTATTAGAAGTAATGTTTCCTTCTGGTCCATCAATACTTAATGTTGGTGCATCTATTTCCATACTTGTTGCTGCATCTATATCAATTGCTGGTGCGTCTGTATCAATTGAACCTTCTGCTTCAATAACTTGTTTATAATCTGTATTAGTTCCGTCTCTGTCTTCAAATCCTTTTGCTTTTGCCGGTGCATCAGCATCTCCTATAAATTTAGGCCCTACAAGTATAAATTGATTTTTAGCTGTCATAATTAATTGGTCTTTTGCTGACGCTATTTTTTGAACACCGCCAGAGGCCATTACTAAATCTTGACCTGTAACAAGTTTATCATTTTCTGTAATATTTGTTATACGATGTTTTTTAACATTTGTGCTTTGGAAACTTCCATAATTTTCTTTTACAGAACCATTTACAGTTGTTGTTTTTGTTCCACCAACAGTTTCGTCTTGTCTTAGTGTAACTTTTTCAAAATCTGTTCCTTTAACTATATTAGATCTATTTCCTTCTACGAAAGTGTTCTCATCTGTTTTTACTACTTTTATATGGTTACCATTAATTTTTTCGTATTTACTTCCCACTACTGATAAATGATAATCACCACTGACTTCTTGTATAAAGTTTCCGTCGACAAGCATATTACAATTACCTTGAATAGTTACATTGCAACTTCCTCTAATTAATACATTGTCATTGCCTGCAATTATGTGATAATTATTTCCAACAATATTTTCTACTTTACTTCCGTCGCTATGTATTTCATACCATGTTCCTGCTGGGTGAAATTCATGTATCCTAATATTTTTAGGTGTATTATCTCTTTCGTGTATAATACCTGCTCTTGTTTCGTTTACAACATTATATGGATATATGGAAGTTTCATCTCCTTTTGCTGCTGCACCTTCTTCAGGATATTTAGGCTCAAAGTCTCCTGAAGGATCGTTGTCTGTTGGATTTGCTCTAGGATGTGGCTCGTCCCATGTTTCATTTTCGTACGGAGTACCTGCAATATTGTTTCCTGCTGCACCAAATTCATCTTTGGAAAGATCAGGTGCTTTTGCTATTTTAATACCTGTCTCTCTATTAGAACGTCTGTTTTTTAAATTATAATGTTTCTCAGCATCTCTTCTTGCTAATCTAGAAACATCAGGTTCTCCTGTGCCAGCATATCCATCAGGACTATCTGCTTTTCTCGGCCAGTTACCATTAGGGTCTTCAAAACCTTCTCCTAAATGTTTAAAAGAATCAGGTACTTGTTGTGCTATAGTCCCCCATATAAGAGGTATTTGTGCTTCTTTTCCATCTGCGAAAAATCCCATAACAGTTGAACCACAAACTAAACTATGATTTTCCATGATGCCATTCATTGCTGCTGATTGTACAGGCAATATTGGAGTGGCAAAAGGAAGTGCTTTCGTAGGAACTTCTTCAATATTAGGACTGTGGTGCCCGAATATTCTTACTTTTACTCTTCCTGTTTCTAGTGGATCAATAATATCTTCTACGATACCTGTCCACCATACCATTGGGGGTGATTGTAAATTTGTACTCATGTCATTATATTTATTTCATCGTCATCAGGGCCAATATTTCCTAATAGGCCATTTTTAACTATTTCCATAATTTGTTTTGCTCCATCAGGTGTAAACTCATGTCTTATTGCTGTAACTAAGTAATTGCCACTTAATACAGGATCTATTGCATCTCCACCTGTTGTTTCTTCAGAAATTTTGGAAATCATTCTAGGATAATAAAGTGAAATAATTCTCCCTACTTCTATATCTGTTCGTCCTGGAACTGTAATTTTAAAAGTATAGTCCTTAAAAGAATTTAAATATTCTTGTTTACTACTTTTAGCAAAAGCGTATCCTCCAGCTCCTTTAACATACGCTCCGTCTGTTGTTCCAAAACCATGATTGGAACCTGTATTTAATATTGAATTGCCATACATCATATTAGTTTTAGCTGCTGAGTGTCTAGGTACTCCTGCTGGTGTTCCTATAGCTCCTTCTGTTTTAGGCAAATTTAAAAAATCTTGTCTTATGTCTGCTACTATTGTTTCTTTTTCTCCAGAGAATAAATCATACATTATTGTATTACTTGCATATTGACCGCTACGTTGTCCATCTATTACATCAATAGTTCTAGGTATTTCAACACTTTCACATTGTGTGAACTCATAAGGTAAACTTGCATTTGTTAATTCTTCAAATTGACCTTTGTCTATAGATGGCTGTCCTTTTTGAACATAAGTGTATAAATCAAAAGGACTTTCTAACTGTGCACTAATCATAGTGGATAAAGATGTATAAAAGAAACTTTTATTAGACTCATAAAATACAAAGTCTGCTATACCTGCACCACCAACAGAAAAATTTGTTAAGTAATTCATATTTTGTATTGGTGTCCAATTATTAGAAAGGTATGCTATTTCTCCTTCATGTGGTGTATCAGAAATTGATATTGTTGTTGGTTCCCCATCTGGTATAACTCTAGGTTTAGCAATATATTCATCAAATATTTCTTGTGCTAATGCATCAGGAGATTTGCCTCCAGATGTAGGGAAAGCTTTCATAATAGGTGTTGAAGGATCTGCGTATGCTTCTAAGGAAATAATTCCTAATGTATATGTTTGCTGTCTATCATTTACAGGGCCTCTATTTTTTATAGAATAAACTGCAAAAGATTTTTCAATAATATTTTCAGGAGTATCCTCTAACTCTGTAGTTCTAAATTTTATTGTAATTACTTCGCCACCAAATATGCCATAGTTATTAATAGCATCTTTTGCATCTACTATAACTATTTCTCCATGCAAAAATGCTGAAAATACATCTTCATATATTACAGTTGATATAGCAAAATTTCTTAAATCTAAAAATGGCTCATCCATTGCCCTATTAATAAGATAGAATTCATCTATCTCATACTGTCCAGGCTTTTGGATTCTTTCTTCATTCTCTGACATATTATATTATCTTCTAATTTCTTTTCTAAATTGTCTAACCATGCTGTTTAGAAATTTAGGGTCGAGTAAAACTATTTGTCTTTTCTGTTCATTTAATTCTTCTTCGTAATCGTAATTGGTAACTTCCTTGTATGTACCATTGGCTACTTTTGTAGCATCCCAATCTACAATAATAGATGTATCTGCTGCTAAAACATAATGGTGCGTTGATGTTCTATTATTTGCACCATATTTATCATTACAATACAAAACTAAATCTTCCTGTGATAACGGCCATTCTTTATGTACATCTACAATATTATTAGATAACAATACAACCCAATGATATAAAACATTGCCATAAATTTTATCTGCTACAATTTCAGGAGTGTCTCCGTCTGTAACATAAAACTTTTTCATTAGTGCTGCATTATTAAAAAATTTATTAATTATTACTCTACGAAATATATCCGTTACTGCTGTCTGTTTCAGTTCGTCGTTTATTGTGTACGGATATAATCTTTTTGGAAATTCTTTGAAGTACATTAGAAGCCGTCCTGTATATGTTGTCCTGTAAGAACTTCAAGTTCTGTAAAGGCAAGTTCCATTGTTATTTCTGAAGGTTTACCTTTTGTTCCCTTCATTGTGTTAAAATATCCATCTGGTCCATATGTTACTTTAACATTGGTTAAAGCACAAGCTCCTATCCTAGGTAAATTTTCATTTCTTTCTACATTACCATCTTGACCATGTAAAAATTCTATGATAAACTCTGAAGGGTATTGTAAGAATACAGTTTCAGGAGACATATCTGGGTGCATATGAAATTTAAATATTTTAATTAATTGTTCTACTTGTTGCATCTCTGCTCTATTTTTAGGAGAGAATATATATTGAAAACTAAATTTTCTAAATCCCATACTTCTAAATAATTGTTCTTTATATGGGTTATCTGCCATTCTACTTGTTGCTTGTATAGTTGATGCAAAGTCTGCACTACCTATTCCTACTGCTCTTGGAACTGTGGCAGCGCCCGCAATTGCTCCTCTAGCTGCCGCTGTACCAATTTCTCCTAACGCTTCTAAACCCATTCCTTCTTGTCCTAATATACCTGCTAGTCCTAATTCTGCTTCGTCCCATTGAGCCTGATATGCAGATATAATAGATTGCGGAACATACAGATATATACCTTGTTGAGTAAATTCTCCTGTATTGTTGGTAAACATATCAGTAGCACCAAAATGATTTAGAGCTTTTGCACCGGCATAACCAACAGCACCACCTAAAAGACCTTTTAGACCTTTTGTTACAAATTTAGAAAAAGCACTTCCGTCTCCTCCTTTACCTAATGTGGCACCACCAATAACACCTGCCAATGCGGCTGAATTTTCTAATGTGTTTTCAAATCTTTCGTTTGAAACTCTATTACCGTCAGAAGCGTTTTCAGCATCTCCTCCTAAATAGTCATTTAGATAATTTTGTGCTGCTTGTCTGGCTTGTCCTGATAGTTCTATTCCTCTATTTTTTACTTCTGCGCCTATCTTCTTTTTAGCAACAACATAAAAAGCCACAGCGTTTACCTGATTTGCTTGAAACAAATCTTGTGGATATATGCTTGTGAGTGCGCCTAGAGGATTGGAAGGTTGTTCAACTTCCGTTTCTTCACCAGAGCTATTTTCATCTCCACCTTCCTGAGATTTTGTAGTCTCATTCTTGGTTTCGTCTGTACTCTCTTTTACTTCCTCGGTCATTTATATTTCCTAATAAATAGTTGTTTTACTTTATTTATATGGTTTACGCCAAAGAAATATACAAAGGAAAGTTCATTCCTACAAATTATTCTAAGTATTTGGGAGATGTAACTAACATAATATATCGCTCAAGTTACGAATTGAAGTTTATGAAGTGGTGTGATATGAACAATTCCGTAATAGGTTGGGTATCAGAGGAAGTTGCTATACCTTATCGTAACCCTATTGACAACAAAATACACAGGTATATGGTAGACTTTTATGCTGAGATACAACAAAAAGACGGTAGTAAGAAAGGTTATCTTATAGAAGTTAAACCAAAACGCTTTACACAGCCCCCACCTAAACGTAGAAAAACTAAAAAATATCTACAAGAAGTAGCAAACTATGCTATCAACGAAGCCAAATGGATATCAGCAAAAGCATTTTGTAAGAAGCGTAACTTAGAATTTTTGATTGTAACTGAAAAAGAATTAGGCATTTAGGTTATAAATACTTACATGGCAACAAATGAATTTGCAGAAATAAGAGCAAAAGCCGGCGACGAAGAAAGAACGGACCGTTGGTACCAAAATGCTATACGGCAAATGACTCGAGGTATTGAAACACCTAACGAAGTTTTTGGTACGGACTTAGGTTCTTTTGAAACTCGTATAGAGCCCGGTAATATGTATTTGTACACATATGATGCCAAACATGCTGAAACTTTACCTTATTACGATAGGTTTCCTTTAACAATTTGTATAGAGCCTTTATCTAATATAGCAGGTTTTAGTGGTATTAATTTACATTATTTACCTCCAATGATGAGAGCACAAGTTCTTAGCGCATTAAGAGAGAATGTAGAAGAATACACAGACGACAAAACAAAAATAAGATCTGATTGGGAAGTTGTAAAACGGTTTTCATTATTCCCACAGGTACAAGGAGCTGTTAAAAAATATATCTTTAGTCAAGTAACAAGTAGACTTTATAAAATAAATCCTTTGAATTGGCGACCAGCTATATTTTTACCTGTCCAACAATTTACAGGTGCTTCAGCTCAAACAGTTTACAGAAGAACACTTATGCAAGAAGAAAGAAAGAAAAAAGGTAGTATAGGAATGGGGATGATTTAATGGGTTGGTTAGATTTTACAAATAGAAAAAGTATTAAGGCAGGCGGTCAAACGATTGAAGGTCCTGTTACCCAATTAGGTAACCAAAGATGGGATGCCACTTCCTTTATGTCAGAAATAAGACGTAGGCAATTAGCACGTTCAGAAAGATTTGGGGTACAAGTTCAATTTCCTCAAGCATTACAAGAAAGAGAAATGATAAGCGATTGTTCTATATTTTGTGAAGAAGTACAAATACCTGGCATGACCTTAGCAAACAAAGAATTCAACGTAGGTCCTTGGACACATTACAGAAACAATAATATACAATTTTTAGGAAACGAAATTAACCTAACTTTTTATTGTGATGTTGATTGGATGCTACGTTCACATTTTGAGAAATGGATGGCTCATTGTGTAGATACAACGTCTAAAGAAGTTACATACCCTGCGGAAACATGGGGTCAAGTTACAATAGCTTCTTTGGACATGAAAGACAATTATAGAAAAGGTTGGGTGTTACATGAAGTTACACCTAAAGTTCTTAACTTAATACCTTTGGCTGCAAGTCAAACAGGTATAGCAAGAGCTACTTTAATTGTTTCCGCAACATATTGGGAGTCGGCTGCTATTACAGTTGGCATAGGTAAACCTAGTAACTTTGATATGGAGGCTGCTGAGGAAAATCCAACAAGAACTAAAGTTAGAGATTGGGTTCTCAATATGTTTAGTGGTAAAAAGAAGGATGAATCAGATCCTACAAACGAAGAAAACAGTGAACAATCTAATACAGATGGGTAATATATTATAGGAGAAAATTATGGCATTACCAAAAATTGAAACGCCGACATTTGATCTAGAGGTACCTTCAACAAAGGAGAAGGTTACATTTAGGCCATGGTTGGTTAAAGAGGAAAAACTCCTCATGCTAGCTAATGAAAGCGGTAATTTTAAGGACATGGTACAAGCGTGCAAGAACGTTGTACATAATTGTTCTTATGAAACACTTGATACAGGAAAACTTACAATGTTTGATTTACAACATTTATTCATTCGTTGTAAGGAAAAGTCTGTAGCAGGGTCACAAACTTTCGTATTAATTTGTGGAAGTTGTGAACATAAAATACCTTATGAGCTTAAACTAGAAGAGTTAAAAGTTCAAGGAGATTTAAAAGAAGGCTTAATTGAAATAGATGATGATATTATACTTCAATTGAAGTATCCTAGTGTAGACGATGTTGTAAGTGCAGACGAGAAAGATAATTTTAATTATATTAAATCCTGTTTGAAATCTGTTACTATGGGAGAAGAAGAAATTTCCATAGCAGATGAAACAGAAGAGGAAGTTAATAGATTTATAGACTCTCTCCCTGTTCATGCTTACAATAAAATGGTATCGTATTTTGATACAATGCCAATGATGTCACATGAGGTTAATTATAAGTGTCCTGAATGCGGAGAGGATAACGTTGTTAATATCAACGGAGCGGAACATTTTTTCGCATAACTCTTTCACAGGAGAGTCTTGAAAACTATTACAAGACTAACTTTTTAATGATTCAGGAACATTCATATAGTTTAACAGAGTTAGAAAATATGATGCCCTGGGAAAGAGAAGTTTATATTACATTTTTGATTGAGCATCTAAACAAAAAGGCAGAAACGGAGCAACGTAGAGCGAGACAACGATAATGGACGATAAAGAATTACAAAACTTACGGGACGAAGTCGCAAAGAAAGAACATCTCGATGATCTAGTTAAAGAGGTTAGAGAAGGTGCTGGCGAGGACGCAAGAGAAATTGCTGATAAAGTTCACGAAATTGAGGAACACGCAAGGTCAAATAAATTAATGAACCTAGCGCAAGTAGGTGATGTATTACAAAGACGTACAACAGATAAAAAATTAGACGAAACCGTTGCAGCGGTTGCCCAACAATCAGAACAAGAACAAAGACACAACCAAGGCGCAAAAGAAAGTCGTAACAGAATAGAGGAAAGCCTAGGTAAATTACATAAGAAAGTAGATGGCGGTGTTGGTGGCGGAGGCTCTGGTGGAGGTTCAAGTGGTGGTCCTAAACGAGACCCACAAGGAACCACAGCTAGAGCAGAAAAATTAGGAGCCACAATTCAAGCTATGGGTGGCGCCAACATGGGTGCACAAAAAGACGAACTAAAATACGGCGCCGGAAAAAACATAGGATTAATTGCAGAAACATTTAGTGGTGCAGGTGCAGAAAAATTACAAGAAGCTTTACAAGCAGATGAAAAAGGCAAAGGTGACTTAGCTAAAAGACTAAGTAGAGTACTTGAAGGTACAAGAAGGCAACAAGATACAGGTGAAAGTAAACTTATTAGAGAAGAACTTGCCAAATTAAAAGCATATGAAACAGAACAAGGAATATCTACAGGATTAGATTTTGATGCGTTACAACAAAACACTCAAACTACTTTTGGTGGTAGACTAAGAGAAAACTTTGGCATTGACCAAGGTGCAGGTTTTGGTGATGCTGTAGGATCAATGTTTAAAACATTGGCTTCCGATGTTAGAAAAGGTTTGACTCCTGATTTATTATTAGGAACAAGAACAGGCCAAAATAAAGAATTCGAAGAAATGGAGCAAAGTGCTCTATTAGAACAAAGGCAAAAAGATGCCTCACAAGCAATATTGGACTTCATGAAAGGTGAAGACAATGTTGAACCTACTGCTAGACAAAAATTAGTAAAAGGTAGAACAGGACAAGATAACGAAACTATAGCAGAAAAACAATTAGAAGTAGTAGAAGAAATCAGAGACATACTACTTGACATGATGAGAGGTGGTGGCGATGATAGTAGTCTGCCAATGCCTCTACCAGGAAGAACTACAAAACCAGGAACTAATCGAGGACCTAGAGGACCTAGAACTAGAACTACCACTCCAAGAGCAGGATTTACAAAACCTGGGTCTAATATGGTACAGGCAAAATCAGGAAGATTCTTCCCAGCCAATAGTCCACAAGGACGAATGATAACAAATATGCAGAAGGGACCAACTAATAATGTAGCTGGCGTTGTTGATGATGTTCTTCCAGCTAATGCAAGAGGAATAGATAAACTTGCTACTAAAGCAATGCCTTTTGTTAAAGGAGCTGGTGTTATTGGTGCAGTAGCAGATGTAGGACTAACAGGTTATGAAGTTTACCAAAACCAACAAGCAGTAGGCGAAGAAATTGACGCAAGGACAGGGGAAATTTATACACAAAAATCTGCAACAGCAGACAACACAGAAGCTATAGCTAGTACCACAGGAGGTTTAGCAGGAGCAGGACTTGGCGCGGCAAAAGGTGCAGCATTAGGAGCTGCAATTGGTACATCAGTTCCGATAATAGGAACAGCTATAGGTGGTTTAGTTGGAGGAGTTGCAGGTGGTATAGCTGGTTACTTTGCTGGTTCAGCAGTAGGTGAAGCGGCCGGTGATGCAATGACAGAAAATGAAATGGAAGCTAACCTTGCCTCACTAGAAGATAAAGGAATCTATAATTGGAACTATGTTGGAAGAAGTAAACTTAGAACTGATGACCTATCTAATGCAACAGATGCAGAATTACAATCTATGTTATCTCACAATGATATGAATGAAAGAGATACAGGCAAAGTATTAGAAGAACTAGATAAAAGAATGAATGGTGAAAATCCTGAGGGTGTAGAATCAACAACAAAAGATGGCGTCACTACTACTAGAAAAACAGGAAGAATTTCGGGTACAATGAACTTAGAAGTTCTTCAGCAACAAGATCCTGAAAAATATGCTGAGTTTCTAGGAATGCGAGATGAGATGGGCGAACTAAAAGCACGTGCAGCATTTATGGAAAAATATCCTGATGCAGCAGGGATAAGTATTAAGAACGCAGAAGGTGTATTAAAAACAGAAGCAGTAGGTCAGGCTATGACAGAATTTAATGATGGTGCTAGTACCCTAGTAGCATCACAAGAAGCTTTAGCAGCAGCTGTATCAACGCACGCCGATAAGGTGGCAGCGTTACAAGTATCGATGATGGATGGTAGGAAAGAAGGCCCAGCTACACCTACTTATGCTATTTCAAAAACTGATGCAGTTCATAAAGTAGGATCAATAGTAGAATTACAATCGGGACATAGATTCGCTGGCAATTAGACGTTTTCTAGTCTTTCCATTAACCTTTCAGCTCTATTAGTAACTTGGTTATACCAACGACTATCTCTTCCTTCAATTGCTGCACTTATCCAATCACCTTCTAGTATTGCTGCGTGCATTTTCTTAAATTTAGATAGTCTAGTTCGTCCCATGTTGAACATCATATTAACTAGGATTTGTTGTACCTCATCTGGTAAGTTTACAAATACTCCTTCCTCATACAATAGTTCACATTCGTTTATTGCTGTATCCAAATCTTTCTCGAAACAATCCTTAACTCTCTCTTCTGAAACAGGCGTTCCGACTTCTTGTCCTTGCTCAGGATCGGATTCGGTAACCAAGTGTCCGACTCCAAATGTCGGGTAGCCCAAGTGGTCTTTGTAAATTTCATACACTACACCCTCGTCTATTTTTAGTTGTTCAAATACTGCTTCTCTATTCATTTTTTACCTTCTAAATATTTTACCATGTAACCAAACAATTCTGCTGGTTTCATGTAGTTAATAGTTATACTTTTTCTTATAGTATCGTACGGTGTATTTATTGTATCTACACCTGCTACGGATTTATTAAAGTTTCCTCCTCTATGATATTTAGAGTCAGGGTCATTGTTCCTTTCTAAATCCCATAAAGTTTTATTATATACAAAATGTTCTAACCAAGCAGGCCATATCATTAGGTCTCCTGTCTTTGGTTTTACAATAACTTCTGTATCTATTCCTGTCATTTTTCCTGGCAACCAAGACTCTAACAAATTGCCCATAGGATTTCTAAATGCTATAGGACTATGCTCATCTTCGTTTTCTACATAGTAAGTTGCTATTAGAAAAAATTGACTATGATTATGCCATGAATAACTATCGCCACCATCAAAACAAGTCCACCAAGCATAACTTTTCCAATTATCTTTTAGCATTTCTGTAAAGGGAAAGTCGCTAAGACTATTTAGATAAGTTATAGTATGTTCATGAATAATTTTTTGTAGTTTAGGAAAGCTACTAATATTAATCATAGGGTCATTGCCTGTAACAATAGAATGTTGGCCATGTTCGTTATATACAGAAAGTTTTCTATAATGCTTTCCCATTTCAGGATTAGCATCCAAATAAAATTTACGTCTGTCATATTCTGCAAATACTTCTGATTGCAAGTCTGGAATTAAATCCATTGCAATATTTGATTTGTGATAAATTGGTATATCGAACATAAAATTATTTATAGCGTTTTTGTAATAGTAATGGGACTAGGACTTTACCTGTAGTGTCCCATTTACCCATAACAAGATTGCCAGGATTCTCATGATGGTTTTTATGATAGTCTTCTCCGCCCATAAAAATATTTGATATCCAACCCAAATTAGTTGGAGTTCCTTTCTTACCACCATGTCCTCGCCAATTTAAATTTATCATTTGTAACCAACTCCAAGCAAATATTCCTGACATCCATATTATTAGCCAGGGGCTTATAAGACCTGCTGTAATCCATGTAGCAAGATATAATTCCCAATAGTATTTTGTTACCCATTGTGCGTCTTTTGCGCGTGCATAAGTTCTCATAAAACTAGGTTTTGTTGTGTCGTAACGTCCGAACGCTAAGTTCCAGAAACCTATTTGTTTAGGACCATGTGGGTCTCCCATTTTATCAGAATGTCTGTGGTGATTTATATGTGCTACAACATAATGTCCTGGAGGTGCCTCGCCTGTAATAACCATAAATGCTAACATAATTTTTCTACCTAACCATGTAGGTTCAAATTGATTATGTGTTAGCCATCTATGATATCCTACATTTGCTATGCGAGAAACAAATGAGCCTAAGACAAACCAGAATAAAAATTGTAATAATGTTCCACCTTGGTAAAACCAAAACGAAGTTCCTATTATTGCTACTAGAAATAATATTATAACCTTTATTGTTGTTTTGTCTTTGTACTTCACCTTGTATTTATTAGTCAAAAAGAAGGCTCCCTAAGGAGCCTCCAAAACTTTAGAAGTTTTTAACTGTCTTCTGCTAATTGTTTGAAGTAGGATAAAGTATCATCTTCATCATCTTCTTCCGTTGTTACAGGAGACGCTACAGGTGCAGCTTGGACGGTTTTCACTTTTTCCATAAACTGTTCGTCCTCGGCATCTATATTGTCAGCTTGAGAAATACTCTCAGCTGTTGGAGCTGTTTTTCCACCTAACACCATATCAAGTTTAGCTTTTAGCTCCTCGTAAGACTTAAAGTTTTTAGGATCAACTAATTCAGCAAGTGAGTGCTGTTGGTTCCATATAACTTCAATCGCTTCATCTTCTGTAGCGATAGCTGAAGGTGAATCAAATTCACTTTTATCATAATTACGATACCCTTCAACTTGTCTTATTTTAAGTTTAAAGTTAGCTCCTTCCCAGAAATCAAAAGGATTGACAGGAGACTCGTCCTCGAATTGAGGTTGCATAACATCTTTAATTTTATCAAAGATCTTTTTACCAAATTTGTAAATAAAAACTTTACCTACATTGTCTGGATTAGCAGAGTCTTCTACTACCATAATATTAGCCCAATAATTGAGTCTACGCTTTTGCTTTCTAGCAATATCCTTATTCGCCTCAACACCTGAATTCCAAAGCTCAGAGTTTAATTCTGAAACCGGGTCTTGCTTGTTGAGTGTAGTAAGCGAATTTTCAATGTACCATTTTCCGCCAGGACCTTGAAACCCATGATTCCAAATTCTGACCCATGGCATATCCTCTCCTTTAGGAGAAGGCAAAAATCTAATAACGGCATATCCGTTACCTGCTTTATCTACTGTGGGTTTCCATTCCCGCTCATCATTCTTATTAAAGTTTGATTGGGGATTTGAGATTTTCTCGACTTCCTTCATTAGATTATCGAACTTACCGCGAGAATTTCTAAGTTCACTAAGTGTATTAAACGACATATTTTCCTCCGTATTGCGTTGTATTATCGTATTTACGTTGTATAAGAAACATTTCTGTTTCTTGCAATATTATTTATAAGAGCTTCATGTTTAGTAAGTAATGAAACGGTACTCTTTTTACCAATAAAAGGTGTATATTTTCTTACTAATAAACATAAGTCAGACAAGACTAAATCATCTTTATAATCATCACAAAAATTAAAATGCTTGTTTAATATAACAACGGTTTCTAATGCAATCTTTTGACCCATTAGCATTTTTAATATAAGCGGATGGTCTCCTTGTGTAGCATCCGTTATATTATCCTTTTCCATTCTGAGGTGTATGGAATATAAATCTTGTTCAAATGTGTATTGTATTCTTTCCTTTTTTGCTTTCCAATGTGTCCACGTATCTATAGCTTCGCCATCAAAGACTCCGCCCCACTTGTCTCCTCTAACAAAATTAGCAACGAGTATATCTATTATCTCTTGTCTTGAAAAATCTCTTGCTAATTTTCTAATAACAATTAAATCTTTTCTTTTTAGGAATGTATCCTTTCTACCTTTGGCTGCGTACTTATGTTTGGTTATATCATAACTGTCTGTGGTAAAGTGTAGTTTAAGCGCTAGGTAAATTTTATATACGTCAAATGGGTCCATTTAATCTTCTTTCGTGGTCTTTTAAAATAAGTTCAAAACATCTTAAGACAGTTTTATCTTGTGTATTGCGTTTTATTCTTCTTTTCATTTTTCCTATTGTATCGCCTGCATACCATTCAATATGTTTAGCAATTGGTATTTGATTCAACAATTTAGAAAATATCATTACAGCAGTTGCTTCTTTTCTAATATTAATATCTGGGTGTATGTCTGCTATTGTATCTAATACAGATTCTAGCCATCTCAAAGGGTGTACCATTAAATCTGAATCTAGAAAAATAATATGTGCCCAGAATTTTTCTTCTTCTATAATGTTCCAAAAGTTCTCACATTCTTGTAGGTACATTTTCCGATCGGGAACACCCATTTTAGGACTGCCTTCTCGTCTTATATAGATAATGGCTCTTATAAGATCTTTAATAAGTTTATGTTTCTTTTTTGCTTCTTTATCAATAACATATCTTATTTGCTCTTCTGTGTCGTGTTTCATATCTGTAACGAGAACATATTTTCCGTCCACAAGACTCAACAGACCTTTTTTGTGAGGTTTATTTTTTGGCTTCATAAGGGTAAACTACTCTTTTTCTTTTCTTTAAGTAAGTTTAATTCTAAAGCTTCTTGTTTAATTTTATTTTTCAATGACGCAGTTAAAAATTTACTTACACTTTCAACTTCTATTTCTCTTTTTATACAATAGTCAGTTAAGATATCTAAACAACCTGTATCAGAATTAAATGCCATTTTTTCAATGAACTGAGAAAACTCTGTTGTTGTATGAAACTCTTTCGTAACTAGAAATACGTCGCTAATTTTTTCTTCTGTCATTTCTATTGTGTTATCTATTATTACTCTCATTGTGATTCCTTTTGACCCAGTCGCGAATATAACTATGAACATCATGTGTAGGTTCCATATATGGATTTTCACAAAATGTTCTAAGCGCCTCTCCTGGACGATCAAAAGTATGTACAACAGGATGGGAAAATGCTTCTGCTATAGATGATATAGTTTTAGGCATACCTGAACCAAAATGTATAACATCGTGATTTACAGTATCAGCTAACATTTGTAGCATACCTTGTACTACATCGTCTACGTGCGTGAAGTCCCTCTCCTTTTTACCTGTTCCGTAAATTGTAAGTGGTTTACCTTCAAGATAATCCATTTTAAATTTACGAACTACTGTGCTGTATTCTCCATAATTTGCTTCGCCGGGTCCATAAACATTGTAGAAATACATCTTAACAAAATCTAATGAGTATAAACGTCTATATAATAATAAGGTGTTTTCACATACTGTTTTGCTAAATGTATATGGATTTTCTATTGCCTCAGAATATTGTGTGCTACTAGATGTAGCGAAGAATAATTTACAATTAAATATCCTTGCCCAATCTGCAACAGCACAAGTTGTTGCCACATTGTTGGTTATAGTTTCAGTAGGATACTCTAGAGCTCTACGAACCCTAGGGCTATTTGCTAAATGAAATATACATACAGGTGGTTCTACAAAAGGTTGATGCGGGTTGAAACTGGCTACGTCCTTGTGATAATATTCCACGTTGTCGTGTTCTATTTTCCACGAGCCAGTTCTCTGGTCGTCAATCACTGATACAGTAAAACCGGTATCTAATAATCTTTGAGTCAAGTGCGAACCAATAAATCCGCATCCTCCAGTGACTATTATATGTGGCATATCTGTAAGCATAATGTGTATTATAGACTCTTACTATGTATAAGTCAAGAGTTTATGTCACCAAAAGCATCTAACTTAATAAAGATAGATGCATAATTAAAAACGGTATTGCAAGTGGGAATACTAACAGTGCAATAAATTCTACCGCATCGCAGAAAAGACATACTTTGTCATTCTCTCTTAGTCGTTCGACTTTAAGCACCATGTTCTTCGCAACCCGCAGTGCTGCTGTGGTCATGGCCTTCTCCTATTTTAAAAAATTATTAAGCTGTTATAAAATAGATTCTACTTATAACGTTTTATTTATAAAGGTTATGTTAATTTATGGTATTAATTATTAAAGGTTATATTATTAACATTATAAATTCTGTTCGTAAGCGTCTCTTGCTTCGATAAGTCTAGGAACAAACTCATCTCTTGTAGCAGTGAATACTGCTGGGTCACTTTCTTCCATTGCCATAATAATTACAGACTGATTAATTGGAATACCTGTTCGCTCTTCAAACATAATTGCATAAGCAGAACATTGTATAAAATAATCATAACAATTACTTCTTGTTTTTCTTTTCCTAGATGTTTTAAAATCTATGACAGAAAGTTTACCATTATATTCTGCGATACAATCTGCTTGACCGCCTAATCTTAAATGGTCAGAATACATTTTTTGTTCTATTGATTTAATGTTATCAATATCATCTAACAAAGGACGAAATTTATTATACATTTCTTGGTCAAGTATTGATAATTTACTTTTATCCTCGTCCTCATTCATAAGAGCATTTTCACAGAGTTTATGTATTTTAGTACCGCGAGTTGCAGCTACTCTACTTATTCTGTTTGCTTCTTCTTCACCTACTCTTTCTCGCCAAGCTTGTACCCAGGGTGCAGCTTTCTTAGATAAGATAGTTGTAACAGACGGATAATGTTTACCGTCAGGTGTAACATACCTACGTCCGTTGTCTGTGTTTACCTGTTTAAGTTCAGGTATCTCTATAAATTCGTGTGTAAATGTTTTAGCCATAATGTAAATATGTGGACATTATATATTTGTCCTTCTCCTTTGGTTCTTTTCCTATGTGAGGGTATTCCCATGTAGGTGGGAATATTAATACAGATCCTTGTACTGGTGTTGCTGCCAGTCCGTGTGAAGGAAATACTGTATCACCATCACTATCATTTAAATAAAACAAAAAGGCTAGAGCCCTACAAGAACTATCCTTATCAGCATTATCTATATGTAGTTTAAACTCTTGTGAACTATTTTTCAAGTATCTTTTTACCCTTAATTCTTCTATGCCACCAATCTTAGGAAATACTCTAGCTTCAACGTCTTTTAGATATTCTTTTAGAATTTTTTGTAGACAATCTACAATTTCTTGATGTTTTTCTTCGCCGTCTAAAACATTTGCTCTGTCAGTAGTAAAGTTATATTGAGAGAAATTCATTATATCATCTTTGATATCTTGTTTATCTGAATTTTCAAATGTATCGATTAACCATTCACACAATTCAGCATTCAAAATATCCTTATAATGTTTTATCATTTAGTCTTCTCTACTACCTACACCCCAATCAATTACAACCGGGAATCTAGGAATATTATCTACTGAACGTTCAAAGTATCTACAAGTAACCCAAGTAGGTTTTTCTTCTTGTTCTAGTAGAGCCTTAAGTGTTGCTTGATTACCTCTAACACCACTCTTGAATGTTTCAGTACCGTCTGTAAGAACAAAGTGTTTAGCATATCCTGCCCAATTACCTGAGCCTTCTAATACTTCTACAACATCAAACTCTTCTGTAATGAACTCTTTTCTTTTCAGTAAGTTCTTACTTCTTTTGTTTTCGTATGGAGTATTATTTCTAACCATTTGTCCTTCATAACCACGTTCCATATATTCTGAATACAAGTCATCTAATTCAAATTGTGTATTAGCATGATATGTTTCAACAGTAACAATAGGGTCGGCAAAATTTTGATCTTGTATGAAAGCCATTCTGTCTTCAAACAATTCATCGCCTGCCATATCATATACATGGTACTGAACAATATTAAAACATTCTGTCTGTTCTTCTATTGAAGGTTTGACTTTTCTAACAAGACTTGTAATCTTGTTGAAGTCATCTTTCAGTTCGTGATTGTAAAGTTCACCATCTAAAATAACATCAGGATTTTCTTTAAAGAAAGGTTGTAGTGCTATAAAGATATGGTCACAAGTTGTAATTGCTTTACCTTGCCTTGTATAAAGGCCGTCTTTTCTTGCAATACATCTAATACCATCTAACTTAGGTTGACTAATCATATCTAACAGCATTTTTTGACCGTCATTTAATTTGGCGTAGTCATGTGCTAGTTGTGGTTTGAACTTGTCATAAGAATCAATTTGATTGATGTATTCAAAGTATTCTTTTTCTTCTTTCTTTTTCCACTCTGCCTCGGCTTCTTTTTGTGCCTGTTCTCTGGCAGTAGTAGCATTTGCTTTGCCTTCATTTTTGGCTTCTGTTTCTTTCCAACCAGAGGTTACAAGGTTACCATCTTTGATACCTGTAACAGTTCTTATTGCTGGGATTGTGTCTTGCCACTCAATGGTCCACTCCCGGATTTTTCCGGAAGTGTCTCTTTTGTAAAGTGTTGGAAGTCTAAATATCATATTAAACTCCTTCGAACATATAGTTAGGTCCATACATTCTACGGGCATCAATTTTGTAACCGTCAATTACGTTACCTCTAGCATGATTAAGAGCAGGAGCTGCCCAGCCTGCTGCTTTTAGAACGTCGCCTATTTTGAATTTATCATGTGTTAAGTTAATAAAACCCCATACACTTCTGTTGCTACCGTTAGCATCAGTAATGATAATTTTAACAAATTTACGACCTTTCTTAAAGGTTACACCGTAATCAGTTAAACTAGGATAGCTTTCAAAGTGTTGTGCTTTGATATCCTCACATAGTTTTTCAATTTTTGCTTTAAGTACATTATCTAACATATTTACCTCACTTCTTAATTTATACTATATATGATACGGTATCCTGAACCAAAAGTCAAGCATTTTTTACATTAATTTTCGTATTTTTCTCGTGCAATTAAGTATTCTTTGACCAGATCTGACCTTACAATGTCATCTGTACCAAATTCTATAGTAGAAAATGATGGCATTTCCTCTGATATTTTCATAAACTTTAATAACCCTGATTTATCGTTATTCTTATATAAGTCTGTTTGTCTAAAATCTCCTGAAAATATGATTTTTGAACTATGTCCTACCCTGGTCATAATGCTGTTTATTTCCATATCATTCATATTTTGACATTCGTCTACTATTATAATGGCATTGTCTAATGTAATACCTCTAACAAAAGACGTACACATAAAATAGATTTTCTTTTGTTCCATTAACCTGTCATATGGTTGTTGTTTATGTGGAAACAATTCATCCATCATATTTTGATATGGTATAGAATATACATCTATTTTCTCTCCGTAGTCTCCTGGCAAGTGACCTATTTCTCTACTAGGGACTGCTGATCTAATGATAATAAGTTTTGTATATTGATAACTCTTTGACATTACATCTTCCATTGCCTTATATAAAGCAATAAAAGTTTTACCTGTGCCTGCTGCACCATGTAATATTAGAGCTTGTTGTCGTTTGTATTGTTTGAAAAATTGGACCTGTGCGTCTGTTATTGGTTCAACCCTTGTTAGGTCCTGTGCTGAGATTTTTAAAGGAGTTGATCTCCTTTGTTTGTGTTTGACTGTATCATGAACTAAAGCTAAATTTTTTCTGGACATATATCCTCCGTTGAAATTAATTAAACATAACGAACTTTAGTCTTTTGTAATTTTACCTCCTAATTTCTTTCTTGCTTTTTTAACTATGTTTCTATTGGCAACGGACTTAGCATCCTTTTTACCGTGTGTATCTGCCAAAGGACTATATGGGGAGTTTTCTGCTACCCTAGATAGTACGTCGTTAAATCCTGCTGGTGGTTTTGTTCTGTCACCTGTGCCTCCGATTAGGGCAGCTGATGTCATAACAGCTCTTAATTCTGGGTTATCCTTCAAGTATTTTTCTCTGTCTTTCCAAGACATAAACTTGTCAAATTCTTCCCCTGTTGTTGTATTTTCAAAACTGTATGTTGGCATTATGTAGCTTTTACTTTTATCTCTTGTATTGTGTCTATAATTTTATTTATAAGCTTTCTGCTCTGATGTGAGAGTAGTTGGGAATTGTAACCTTGTATTAGACATCTCTTTATGTATATTGGGTCTGTCTTTCTTAACCGGTCTCTATCATACCTAACTTTGTCCCACCCGAATGTATTAAGGCACAATAAGGCAAGGTCTATTTCGCCCTCTGTATAGAAGGCCATCTTGTAACCTCGTATTATGGTAGGAGGTTGCTTCTTGACTGGAAACTGTATAACCTTTGCCATATGATTATTTATACCTAGAATACTTTGACCTGGTACTTTTTTTCGAATTCTAAGGCATCCTGCCATGTGTTTACCATAGGTTTTCCTTTGATATTTAGACTTGTATTAAGTAACAACGGACAACCTGTACGTTCATACCAAAGTCTTAACAATTTATATAGGTCTGGGTGTTGTTCTACTGTAACAGTTTGAACTCTAGACGTGCCATCAGCATGAGTAATTGCTGGAACTTCTTGAGATGTACATTGTACAACATACTGCATATATGGTGCAGCATCTAAAGGCATATTGAAATATTCTCTAGCGTGTTCTTGTAATATAACAGGTGCAAAAGGTCTAAACTCTTGTCTACGTTTGATAGCATTTACTTTGTCTTTGATGTCAGGTCCACGTGGGTCTGCTAATAATGACCTATTGCCAAATGCTCTTGGGCCAAATTCTGCTCTGCCTTTTGCAACGCCAATCATTTTTTGATCTAACAAATAATCAATCATATGTTTATGGTCCCAATTACCTACAATGTTTTTTCCTAAATAAGGTCCTTCCCAATTGACGTGTTTTTTACTTCCTGCTAGTATTGCTCCTAATGATGAACCTGCATCACCTGGATTAGGCATAATCCATATATTGTCATAATGTTTAATTGCTATATTATTTGCCACACAATTTAAAGCACAACCTCCCATTAAAACTAACTTGTATTCTTCAGGTAATAATTCCTTTGCCTTTTGTACTAACAAGTCAAATTCTTCTTCGTATATTTTTTGTGCGGATGCAGCAAAATCAAAGTAGTCTTCTTTTCCATATTCCCACCAACGACAACCTCGATGTAAGTTTTCATCTAATAACAAAGACATGCTTTTATAATATCTATCTGGGTCGCCGTAAGCAGCCATACACATTAAGATATATTCTTCTTCGTTAGGTTTTAATCCACACCTATGAGTAATTGCGGAATAAAATAAACCTAGTGAGGAAGGATATTTTAAACTCCAAACCTTTTTCAAACCTTTAGGTGTAGCGTGCCATATAGATGCTGTATCAAATTCTCCTATAGCATCTATAACTAAAACAGCTGCACTTTCATAACCGCTAGTATAGAAGCCTGCTGCTGCGTGTGTTTCATGATGGAAGTGATATTTTATAGGTTTGTCTATTCCTAGTTTTTTTAATTTTTTTCTAAAGTTTTCCTTCTTCCATTTTTGCCCTGCGTGTAAACGTCTAAAGTTTTTTAATATAGGTTGTTCGTACCAATGTATAACATCGGGTTCGCCATATGATAAAGCATCAAGTATAATACCCTCATTTAAATCTTTATCATTTTTTACACCACTATATCGTTCAGCATGGCCTGCAAATAATATTTTATCATGTTGTACAGATGCAATTGCACCGTCGTGGTTGTAAGCAGCTATTCCCCAATTAATCATTTATTGTATCCAGCATACAGGATAAACACACCAATATGGATTAGCAAATCCTAACATCCATAATATAAAAATCCATAATGGAATTTGTATCCAAGTTTTTCCTTTTGACCATTCTCTAAACTTTAGAGCGTATGGTGCTAATTTATTAAATATCCAATTAGTCATATATAAACGGATCGTCCTCTCTCATTTTTCTTAATTTTTCTTCCCACACCTTATCGTATAATCTCCATAAAGTAAATGTCCAAGTATATCTAGAACCTTTTTTTGTATAACTACTAGGGTCTAAATTGGAAACGTTTTCTGTGAGAGCTTTTGAAAATGGAATATTTTTCTCAAAGAAAACTTCTCCGTCATCACCTATTGCTTCTAGTAATTTTTTGTGGTCAGAAAACGAAGATGTGCATACATACATTTCTCCGCCTTTGTTTAAATAATTTTTATGTTCTTTTATTGCCCTACATATTAGGTCAACTCCTGTTTCATCAGCAGTAGGAACTCCTTTAGGAAACCAATCTGTTAATTCTGCTACACGTCTATCTATGCCAGATACATCACAACAAATTATATCATATTTTTCTGTAATATTCTCAAATAAATCACCTTGTATAAAATTAATTTCTACATCATTATTCTTAGCATTTATATTAGCATATTTTATATGCTCTTCGTGTACGTCTGTTCCTGTAACTGAATAAGCTCCTTCACTAGCAAAATAAACAGACAAAGGACCTATTCCACATCCTAAATCTAAAACTTTTTTATCTTGTATTGGTATTCTTGGTGCAGTTAAGTTACTAACTGTTGATGGGGTAAAACATTGTTCACTATATTCTAGTGGGTAATCGTAAAATTTCATATTGTTCCTCTTCTATATTTTCTCCTTTATAAGTGGTGTCATAATGTCTGCTACTATTTGTTGTGCTTCGTGATTAGGGTGACCAAATGGCATTAAGTTTCCTTTACAATATTCTTCGTATGTTAATGCTTGTTTCTCTAAACGAAAGTTCTTACTAGGTTCTCTGCCTTCTTGTATTAGTTTATATTTTATCCAACCATATACACCATAAGAGCCAGAATAATCATGGTGTAAAACTAACGGGTCTAATTCCTTTTTTATTTCCCATAAATTTTCTACCATTTGGTGTGCATCTTCGAACTTAGGTAATCTAACAGAACCTCTGTCTGCCCATTGTACTGATGAATATGCTTTAGATAAAGTAGGCTCTTGTTTGTATATATACTCTCTCCAATCATGTTTAACATGAAACATCTGTCCGCCTTCAACTGTGGCATACAATAATAATCTTACTCCTTGATTTTGACAGACATTGTACAAATAATAAAGTGCGTTGAAAGTTTTTTCATATTCATTAAATTTGTTTAACCATATATCCCAATAGCCTTCTTCGTATGCGTTGGTTATTTGTCCAGGTAAATTAAAACGCATGTCATGTATATCTTTAGCTTTAACAATATCAGCGTTTCTACTTCTGGGTGCTGCTTTAAAAGAAGATGCTCTAGTCCAATAATGATGTCTACTAGGATTTGTAATACCGAAAATAAGAGTATCTCCGCTTTCAATAACACCTTGTCTTACTTTTTGAACAGCATAATTAATTTGCCAACCTACGTCAGATCCACCTTCGGCCCAGTTTTGATATTTTAATCCTAAAGCATCAGAAACAAGTCTAGGAAATCCTGACTTCAATCCCCAATAACACCAGTCATACCAGTCATATTGAATACCATGTTTTTGTATTGCTGTAAAATCTGGTGGACTAGGATTTTCATCTTGTACAAATTGATGGTACTTATCGTGATTCCAAATAGCAGAACCTTCTCCTGGATGTTTTAAAGACCATTCATACCAGTCTTTATGTGAGACTCCTAATCTATTTGCGGTTTCTAATTCTGCACCTGCTGTTACAGAACACCCAAACCAATGTAATTTCATTTTAGTAGCTCCCAACAATGTTGCCAATCTGTAACTGCATAAACTTGGTGTGGTTGTAAATTTATTGCTATAGGATAATCATTACCTGCAGGGTCTGTTCTATCCCCATAAAATTTTATTTCAGAAATATCATAGTCTTCTAATACTTGAGATTTATTTTTACCTTTTTCAAATATATCTATTCCTGTTTCTCCTCCTACGTTTGCTTCTAAAGTAGGAAATGTCATATTAAATTCCTCTGCTATATTAGCTCTTTCATTTACAATATTATCCCATTTGTAATATTCTTTTCGTTGTAAGGTACCAGCATTTCTGCCTACGATACTAAAATTAACTAAACCTGTTCTGTGTTCTATGTGAAGTCCTGTTTTTGTTAGGTACTTAGAGTTTGATAACTTTCTTTCTAAAAAGTGTTCTGCTTCTTCTGGTAATTTCCAATCATTAAATCTAATTGTTTTATCTTTTTCATAAACATCATTACCACTACAATTATAAACTCTAGAACAAGCATTATAGACAACCTCTCCTACTTGTTCTACAGTTTTAGGTTTATCACTTCCTGTTACTAATGCCACATAATTATTATTGCAAAAGTTTATAAACCATTCTTGAAAATCTTCATCCATTACACCTCTGCTAGGTGTTAATGTTCCGTCTACATCAAATAAATATTTTGTCATTTTAATATCACCACTGGTATTGAACTATTAGGGCTGTAAGGCTCATCTGTTTCTGTTACATATTTACTCAAGAATTGTTCGTACTCTGGTACAACATCAAATAATTTTTCATTTCTAAATTTATCTAAAAATATATTTTTGCTGAGAAAATGTTTGAATGTATTTTCATCCACAGTAGGTTGTTGCATATAACTTATAAAACCTTCTATGTCTTGTGTATATTGTTTCCAGTCTCTTTTACGCCAATCTTGTAATATATATTCTTTTAATTCGTTGGGTGCATAACGTAAGGTCATCCACTCCGGAAAATGTACTAAGTTATTCCATATTTTAAAATAAGGAAATTCTTCTTCTACTAATTTATGTATTTTAGGAAGTTCTAATGCGTTGAGCCAGCTAAGTGTAAATGACACTTGCACAAATAATTGACACGGTTCGTTCCAACCATCGTGTTCTATTGTAGCATAGTATTTTGCCATATCATGATACTTCTTCATATTCTCATATACCACTTCCCATTTACCTAATTTTCTCATATAATCGTAAACAAGTCCTGTGCCATCAATACTTAATCCTACTCCAACTCTTTTAAAATTTTCTGCCCAATAAGCAAGTTTATCTTGTAACAATATGTTGCAGTTGGTGCTCATATCTAATATTATATCTTTAGCATATCCTAATTCAATTAACTCATCAAACATTTGATGCCATTGTTTAATATACATAGGCTCACCACCTACTACTTCTAATCTTTTTAAATGAGGATACCAACTATGTCTGTCTTTCCATAATATACTTTGTTCGTCACCTGCTTGCCCATGTGGCATATCATAACCTGAAAAACCATGATGATATTTTCTATGTTCTATTTGCCATTGTGAACTGTGACTAGGTGTACAAGAACGACACTTCAAATTGCAACTGTTACTAATAATCATTTGATATTCTATTGGAAGTTCTGGTTCTTCTCTCCAATCAACAATATCTAATTCTTGTGAAACTTGTTCGTTGTATATTAGTCTTTTACTTTGCCTGCCATGTTTTTCATCTTCCCAACAAGTAGCACATTCTACAGGTTTTTTACCTTCTCTAAATTTTTGCCTTACATCTTTCATATAAGGACTTTGGAATATTTCTTTTACTGTTTTTTCCTGTACATAAACATCATTACCATCATCGTCTTTAATGTTTTCTCGATATATACAACAAGGTCGAACAGTACCATTAGGATTATTACTGAATCCTGTCCAAGGCATCATACAAAGACTTTTAGGTCTATCTGAGGCCATTTATCCACTCCAAATATCTAGGATCTAATCCTTCTTCTGTTTTATTTCTTCTACGTTTGAAGTCATCAAAAAACTTCAACATATCATTTATTATTATATCTTGTTCATGGTGCATTTTACGCCAATCACTTTCATACATAAATTTAACAAAGTTATCTATTTGTCCTAGTGTATTAGCATCATCTAAATTTGTTAAGTTAGGCAATTCTTTTTCTACTTCTCTTGCTAGTTCTTTTCTATAATGTTTAGGTATCAATTGAACTTGATGTATTTCTGGGTGTAATACTCTATTAGCATTTAATCTTATTCTGTGTTTGCCATATTGTTCTCTAAGTTCATTAACCATTTTTAAATAATCTATATAGGACCATACAGACATATTATTAATAGCAGTTGTAATTGTTAGCATTATTTTACTATTGCCTAAGACTTTGTGTACATTTTCCATCCACAAGTCACCTTTGAATCCGTCTCTAGTAAACTCTGCTTGTGCCATATTACTTTCACAGCTTGTATGAATTTCTACTTTATGTTGTTTCCATAAAAATTCTGTTTGTTCTATAAATCTATCTACTTGTCCTTTGTGATGTATTAAATTAGAATTAACAAATAAAGAACCTCTGAATGTTTTTTCTTCTTCTAATAAGTTTAGGAAATCCCAGAACTTTAAATGTAATAAAGGTTCACCACCTGTAAATCTAATAATTTGTAAAGTCTTAGATAATTCAGGCCACCATTCTAAAAAAGCATCAACATAAGGATTGTCTTCATCATCAATTAATTTGTCTTTTAAGTCTTTTGAAAATCTATCATTACTTTGTAAATCATATGACCCTTTGTTTTTAATATCTTTTGCCCATGTAGAACTAAACATAGGGCCACAATAAGCACAACCTAAATTACAAGTTCTACTAAATGCTACTTCTAGTCTTAATGGTGTAACTTTATCTGGTATGTCTGTTGCTATTAGTTCTGTATCATAAGACCTAGACTTATACATTCTATCACTTGCTTGATTAAACTTTTCAGCATTCCAACAATAACTACAACCTGCAGGTTGTCTTCCTTTTAACATACTATGACGTTCGTGAATTTTTTCTTTTGTATTGTGTAAAGAACGTAAATCGTTAGGGTCTAATTCTATTTTGTGTGTAGGGTTGTGATGACAAGAAGCTGTTTCTCCCATGTATAACCACATGGTTGCTTCATACCATTTTGCCAGACAAAAGGAAGAAGAAACTTTATCTAAGTGTTTCTTCTTAAACTCCTTTGGGTCTAGACTTCCTTCAATCGGCATCTTTTAGTTCTTCTGATATATACCCGCCACCCTTTTTAAATTCATCTAATTCAACAGGTGATTCTATTTCATGTTTGGATATAGGAGGAGGTAAAGTATTTTCTTCTACTTGTGTAACTGTAGGAATAACTTCCATTGTTTTTATACTGTCAAAAAAGTCTATAAAGTCCTGTGGAAATGTTTCTTTAAAGTTTTTGCCTCGACGTATATCATATTGATGATAAAATTGTTTGAAGTCATTGTATAGTTTAGGAGTTTCTGCTGTTTGTTGGTGTGGAGTTTTAACAATATCTAAGTAGTCTATTAATCTTTCTACTTGTGATATTTCCCAGTCATTAACCAAAGGTTTATTATATGGGTCTCTATCTTTCCAACGGTTCTTGACAACAGGTTCCAACCATGCTTGTAGCTTCTCCTTATAGTGTGTTTTCATTTCTTCAGGTAATATTGCTGCACTTTGAAAACTAGGAAATCTTAATATGTTTAGGGATATGGTTAAATATTGTGTTCCATAATTACGTTTAACATCTAAGCACTCTGTTAGAAACTCTGTAAGACTTGCCAAGCAAAGACTATTAATTGTTCCCATACAAATAATTTGATTTACATTTCCTTCTGTAATTAATCTAACAACATTCTCTTTCCATTGTTTATATATCATTCCGTCTCTAATATATTCAGAATGTGGTCCTACAGATTCATTACTTGTATAAATGTCTAACTGAGGAACGTGATGGCTCATTTCAATTAGTTTATCCATAAGTTTTTTCTTAGGAACTAAATTAGAATTAATAGCATATTTTAATCTTTCTGCTTTATCAGGATTATCTTTGAACCAATCAAATAGTTTCCAAACACCTGCTGCCATTAATGGCTCACCACCTGTAATTCTTATTTCTTGTAAACTGTATTGTAAGTCTGTTTCCCACCATTTCCAAAATGCTTGTATGTAAGGATTTTCTTCTTGTGTTTTAGCTGCGTCCTTAGCATGGTCTGCTGTGGTTATAAAGTGTCCTCTGCCATCACTTATAATATTTCTATAACCTCCAAACTTTTTAATATCCTTTACCCATGTAGAACTAAAAGATGGGTTACAATAAGAACAAGAAAAATTACAAGTTCTATCAAAACTTATTTCTAATGTTTTTAAAGTTACATCTTCTTCTGGGTCCATTTCCGCTGCTTTAAGATTATCCTCTTTGGAAAAGGTAATTGTTTTCATAACTCTATCGGAGATATGATCTTTACCCATGTCTTCTACTTTCCAACAGTATTCACACTCATTAGGTCGTACACCCATTTGCATCATTCTACGCATTTCTTTTTTATGTTTGGTGTTGTGTATAGCAGAAGGATTTGTTTTTATTTCTTCTAAATCTATAGCGTGTGAAGGTGGATGGTGGCAGCTTGTAGTCTGTCCATGTCCTAGCCATATAGTAGCATTGTACCACTTAGCACCACAATACGTGGGACTTATCTTGTCTATAAAATTAAATTTATAATCATGAAGTGGTGTTTTTGTATTATTA
>MDTA01007023.1_pt1 | contig 46564 bp, 35 predicted proteins | sample 811151 | NCBI WGS metagenome assembly MDTA01 (sample SAMN05326648, study PRJNA326480) | marine metagenome | isolation source: seawater | place: Indian Ocean: South | collected 2010
AATAGTTAGTAGATAGAGTGTTACCAGACAAACTCCACGAGGAGGCAACGTATGTCGAACACATCACCAAGCAAAGACAGCCTGAATACTCTCTCCACCCTGAGCGCGGGTGGCCAGACCTACCACTACTACAGCCTGCCCAAGGCAGCAGACACCCTGGGCGATCTCAGCCGCCTGCCGTTCTCCCTGAAAGTGCTGATGGAGAACCTGCTGCGCAACGAAGACGGCACCACGGTCGACCGCTCCCACATTGATGCCATGGTGCAATGGTTGAAAGACCGGGGCTCGGATACCGAAATCCAGTTCCGTCCGGCCCGGGTTCTGATGCAGGATTTCACCGGGGTGCCCGGGGTAGTGGACCTGGCGGCCATGCGCGAGGCCGTGAAGAACGCTGGTAAAGATCCCGCCCTGATCAACCCGTTATCGCCGGTGGATCTGGTGATCGACCACTCGGTGATGGTGGACAAATATGGTAACCCGTCGGCCTTCAAGGAAAACGTCGCCATCGAGATGGAGCGCAACCAGGAGCGTTACGAGTTCCTGCGTTGGGGCCAGCAGGCCTTTGACAACTTCCGGGTGGTGCCGCCGGGCACCGGCATCTGCCATCAGGTGAATCTGGAATATCTGGGCAAAACGGTGTGGCAGAAGGAGGTGGACGGTAAAACCATCGCCTACCCGGACACGCTGGTGGGCACCGATTCCCACACCACCATGATCAACGGTCTGGGCATACTCGGCTGGGGCGTGGGCGGTATCGAAGCGGAAGCCGCCATGCTTGGCCAGCCGGTCTCCATGCTGATTCCGGAGGTGATCGGTTTCAAGATCACCGGCAAGCTGAGGGAGGGCATCACGGCGACCGACCTGGTGCTGACCGTCACGGAAATGCTGCGCAAGAAAGGCGTGGTGGGCAAGTTTGTGGAGTTCTATGGGGACGGCCTGAAAGACATGCCAGTGGCCGACCGTGCCACCATTGCCAATATGGCGCCGGAATACGGTGCTACCTGTGGTTTCTTCCCGGTGGATGAACAAACCATCAACTACATGCGCCTGACCGGGCGGGATGAAGCACTGCTGGAACTGGTTGAAAACTACGCCAAAGCCCAGGGATTGTGGCGGGAACCCGGTCATGAGCCGGTATACACCGACACCCTGGAGCTGGACATGGGTGAAGTGGAAGCCAGCCTTGCCGGCCCGAAGCGGCCCCAGGACCGGGTCGCCCTCACCAACATGAAAGCGTCGTTTGAGTTGCTGATGGAAACGTCGGAAGGCCCGGCAGAAAGCCGTGAGGCCAAGCTGGAATCGGAAGGGGGTGGTACAGCGGTCGGTGCTCAGAGCGCCTATTTCGAACACCCCGCCAGTCAGCCACTTCACATGAATGGTGAATCTACCCGGCTGGACCCAGGCGCGGTGGTGATTGCGGCGATTACCTCCTGTACCAATACATCCAACCCCAGCGTGATGATGGCGGCTGGCCTGATTGCCAAAAAGGCCGTGGCCAAGGGTCTGAAAACCAAACCCTGGGTCAAAACCTCACTGGCGCCGGGCTCCAAGGTGGTGACCGACTACCTCAAAGTGGCCGGCCTTCAGGATGACATGAACCAACTGGGTTTCAACCTGGTGGGTTATGGCTGCACCACCTGTATCGGTAACTCCGGCCCGCTGCCGGATGAAGTCGAGAAAGCCATTACTGATGGGGATCTCACCGTGGCCTCGGTGTTGTCCGGTAACCGCAATTTCGAGGGCCGGGTGCATCCGCTGGTGAAAACCAACTGGCTGGCCTCGCCCCCACTGGTCGTTGCCTATGCTTTGGCTGGCAACGTACGGGTGGACCTTACCAAGGATCCTCTGGGCGCAGACCAGGATGGCAACCCGGTGTACCTGAAAGACCTGTGGCCAAGCCAGGCCGAGATCGCGGAAGCGGTCGAGAAGGTCAAGACCGACATGTTCCGCAAGGAATACGGCGAGGTCTTCGAGGGCGACGACATCTGGAAATCCATCAAGGTGCCGGAAAGCAAGGTGTATGAGTGGAGTGACAAATCCACCTACATCCAGCATCCGCCCTTCTTCGAAGGCATGGGTGAGCAGCCCGAGGCCATCGATGACATAACGGATGCCAACATCCTGGCCCTGTTGGGAGACTCGGTGACCACCGACCATATTTCGCCGGCCGGCTCCTTCAAGCCGGATACACCGGCGGGCAAATACCTGCAGGAACATGGTGTAAAACCAAAAGACTTCAACTCCTACGGCTCCCGCCGGGGCAACCACGAGGTGATGATGCGCGGCACCTTTGCCAACGTGCGCATACGCAATGAAATGCTCGACGGCGTGGAAGGCGGCTTCACCAAATTTGTGCCCACCGGGGAACAAATGGCCATCTACGATGCCGCCATGAAGTACCAGGAGCAAGGCACGCCACTGGTGGTGATTGCCGGCAAGGAATACGGCACCGGCTCCAGCCGCGACTGGGCCGCCAAGGGTACTCGCCTGCTGGGCGTGAAAGCCGTGGTGGCGGAATCCTATGAGCGTATTCACCGTTCCAACCTGATCGGCATGGGGGTGATGCCGCTGCAATTCCCGGAGGGGACTGATCGCAAGAGCCTGAAACTCACCGGGGAGGAAACGATCAGCATTCAGGGACTGTCTGGCGAGATCAAGCCGGGCCAGACCCTGACCATGACGGTGAAATACAAGGATGGCTCTACCGAAACCTGCGAGCTGAAGTCACGGATTGATACTGCCAACGAGGCAGTGTATTTCCAGCATGGTGGTATCCTGCATTACGTGGTGCGGGAGATGCTGAAAAACGCCTAGGCGGCCGGGACTTCCAGCCAGAAGGTGGCTCCCTGGCCAGCTTCTGACGTGAAGTCGACGTCGCCCTCCATCCTGGCCATCAGCTCTTTGGTGATGGCCAGGCCAAGGCCAGTGCCACCCTTGCTGCGTCGATCCGAACTGTCGGCCTGGGAGAACTTCTGGAACATGCGCTCTCTGAATTCCGGAGCGATACCAGGTCCCTCGTCCTGCACGTAGATTCGAAGCCCTTGGCCATGCGGTTTTGTCCAGATACGAATCTGGCCGTTGACCGGTGAGAACTTGATCGCGTTTGACAGGATGTTGTTGAGTGCCTGTGCCAACCTTTGTTTGTCCGCCTTAACCGTGGATGCTGAAAGTTCTTGAGCGTTGAGAGTGATGTTTTTTTCGGTGGCATAGTTCTGGATGTTTTCCAGACTTTCGGTGATCGCCTCAGACACAGGAAATTCGACCACATTGAAATCCATCTTGCCCGCAATCAGTTTCTCGATGTCCAGCAGGTCATTGATCAGAAAACCCAGCTGATCGCTGTTTCTTTGGGCGATCTTCAGCAATTGTTGTGCTTTTCCTGAAAGCTCTCCGCCAGCATTGGTCGTTAACAGCGACAGCGCCCCGGAAATGGAGGTGAGGGGGGTTCTGAGTTCATGACTGACGGTCGAGATAAACTCGTTCTTTAATCGTTCCGCCTCTTTTCGTTGGGAAATGTCCTCGACGATGATCCAGATAACGGACTCTTTTCCCTGGAGGTCCAGGCGCAAACCGTGGAGCATGAGCGGCTGGAGAGTCCCATCTGCCATTGGGAAGAAGCCTTCAACTCCGGTGAAGCGAACCTGGCTTGCCAGGCGGTTGGATATTGAAGGTTCGCTGCGTTGTTGATCGCCGGAAAGGCTGCGCACATCGTCGAAATACCCGATGTTCTTGGCTTTCGAGTCCAGTATTCGGGTGAAGCCCGGGTTGGCCTGTAGCAACTCCCCTGAGATCGCGTCATAGAGGGCGATGCCGAACGGGGCGAGTTCAAACAGGCCCCAGAATCGGAGTTGCATCTGGCGATCACGGAGGATGAGTGTCGTTATCCAGAGTGTGCCGGCAATGATGATCAGAGTGACCAGCCCGAGCAGACTACGCAGCAGCCACGGAGAGTCCGGATGATCCGGCCATCCATCCGCTGGCTGAGCGTAGAGCTTCCAGGAAAATCCCGGCATGGCCATGGTTGTTGACACGGGCGCTTGCCAGGCTGCATCGGGCTCACCGAAAAACAAGCCTTCATCTATGTTGCCGGAGCCTGTCGTTGAGAGCGCAAAGACCACCTCGGGAGGGAGGCTGTCCAGCCCAATCGCGGTGTAAAGTCGATTCAGATCCAGAATGGCGGAGATAACCCCCCAAACCCGTCCCGTGTCGTTCTCGAAAATGGGAATACGCGCGGCCAGGCCCTGGCCTCCCTGTACCAGATTAATAGGGCCGCTGAAGACTGCTCGCCGGCTTTCCAGTAGCAGGGCCATTTGATCTCTTGACAAACTCTGAGCCTGAAGGTCGAGCCCGAGGGCAGCCTCATTTCCATCCAGAGGGTAGATGTGTTTTATGACAAATCCGGGGGCCAAACCGATATTCAGCAGTTCTGGTGCCAGTTTGAAGATGACGGAAGCCAGCCGCTGAAATCGCTCTTCGCCGATGTCGGGTTGGACCGCAACGTTTGCGGCGAGACCCCATACTGTCTGTGTGTTTTGCAGAATGGTGGCGCGCAGACGCAGCCCCAGATCATCTACCTTCTCTTGCCAGTTCGCCCGCACATCAGCCCGGTGTCGTTCCGTTGCGGTTGAGTCGATCGCCAGCGCGAGCCCGACCGTCAGCAGGCAAACCGTCAATCGAGCAAGCCAGACCAGGCCGAAAAAAGCTTGTTCTTGTTTTTGTGTGCTCATGTCAACGCAAGCTCATGTTAAGGGTAACTCCAGCCAAAAGGTGGAACCCTGCCGCTCGGCCGAGTTGAACCCGACACTGCCACCCATCTTCGTCATGATTTCTCTGGTGATTGCCAGTCCAAGGCCGGTCCCGCCTTGTCCGCGGGTAACAGAGCCATCTGCCTGCGCGAACTTCTGAAAGATCCTGGATCGGAAGCTCTCAGGTACGCCGATCCCCTGGTCTTTCACCAAGATGCGCACCGTCGATTCTGACGATTCAATATCGACGAGGACTTCGCTGCGCTCATGTGAGAACTTGACGGCGTTTGACAACAGGTTGGTGATAGCCTGTTTCAGCCGAATGCTGTCAAACAGCGCCGTGAGCCCCGGCGAGCCGTCCCGCAGTGTGATGCGCACCTGACGCTGTTTGGCAAAGGGCTGGATTTCTTCAATGGCGGCGGTCACGCACGTTCCAATGCCTTGCTCCTCAGGCGCCATGGGCATATTGCCCGCAATCAGTTTTTCGATGTCCAGGAGGTCGTCTATCAGCAGTTTCAGATGGTCGGCGTTGCGCTTTGCGATGGAGAGCATGTGCCGGCTTTTTTCGTCGATGTTCCCCGTAATACCACCCAAAATCAGCCCCAGGGACCCGGAAATCGAAGTGAGGGGAGTGCGCAGTTCGTGGCTGACGGTGGAGATGAACTGGTTCTTCATCTGTTCGGCTTCGTATCGCTCGTTGATGTCTACGATATAGCCGTGCCAGAGAATGCTGCCATCCGGCAGTTTTTCGGGGTTGGCCTGCCCCTCGACCCAGTGCCAGTTCTGGCCTTGCCACTGAATTCGATAACGCTGGTGCCAACGGCTCAAGTTGTCTGCGGACTCTTGAATGCTCTCAGCAACCTGTGGAAGGTCTTCAGGGTGGATGACGCCGAAGACTGGGCCGGCATCGTTTGCCGCAGCTTCGGCGCTGATGTTGTAGATCTGCTGGATACCTTGGCTGGTGTAGGGAAAAGTGCTGTGACCGTCTGGCCAGAGGCGGTACTGGTAGAGCATTCCCGGGGCGTTGCTGACGAGTTTTTCCAGGGTCTCGGCCTGCCGGGACTGGTGAATGGCGTCGGCGACCCAGCGGGCCAGCAGGTTTACAAACATCTTTTCCGTTTCGGTAAACGGTGGTTTGCGCGGTATGGAGGATGAAAAGTTCAGGGTTCCGAACAGTGTGTCATCTATCCAGATTGGCGCGGCCAGGTAGCTTTCCAGACCAAACTCGGCGTAGCAGGGGTGGTCCTGAAATCGCGAGCGCCCCATGTGGTTGATGGCGAGCACGTCACCCCGCTCGAGAAGAATGGAGCAGTAGGTTTGCTCAACGGGCAAGGTGAGTCCGTTCTCAAGCGCCTTGTTTCGGCGCGCATGGTGCCAGAGTACGGTGTAGGCGCCACCATTGATTTCGCTGACAATGGCCGTTTCTGTCCCCAGGAAATGGTTGGCCTTGTTGAGCGCTAGCGGAATGGCGGTATCAAGGTTGCCTTTCACTTCCAGAACGATTTCGTTCAGTGCATTCAGTGCCCGGGTGCGCTCACTGTAGTAGTTGCCCAGCTCCTGAAACTGGAGTTCGCGTTCGATGATATCGGCCAGGTCTCTGAGTGTTTTCTCGTCCCGGTTCGAAAAGCCTCGAGGTTTTTTGTCGATAATGCATAGGGTGCCAATGCGAAAGCCCGAGCGGTCTTCCAGCGGCGCGCCCGCATAGAAACGGATATGGGGTTCTCCTGTGACCAGGGGGTTGTCGGAGAACCGCTCATCGGCCAGTGCGTCGGAAACCACGAAAGCCTCGGATTTCAGGATGGCATGGCCGCAGAACGAAATGTCACGACCGGTTTCCCGGACTCCCAGGCCATAGCAGGACTTGAACCACTGGCGTTCCCGGTCGACCAGTGACACCAACGCAATCGGCACATCGAACGCCTCGGCGGCAAGCCTTGTTACCCGATCGAAGCGCTCCTCCGGGGGAGTGTCGAGCAGCTTTGTCGCCTCCAGGGCGGAGAGCCGTTGTGGTTCTTCGGGTGGGTACTCAGGTGACTTCATGATCAGGCTCCCTTGAGGTCTCCTGGCGGGGGATGTCGAGCCAGAAATGGGCCCCTTGCTGGTAATAGTAGCCCACCTGGCCGTGCATCAGATGGGCCAGCTCACGGCAAATGGCCAGCCCCAGGCCAGTGCCGGACTGTGCCTGTTTTGAGGATGGGTTGGCTTGTGCAAACCGCTCGAACAGATGTGGGATAAACTGCTCATCCACCCCCGGGCCGTGGTCCGAAACGATGAATCGGATGGTGTTCTGATTAACCGCTCGGGCGGACAGCTGAACGGCGGCACCAGTAGGTGAGAACTTGATGGCGTTGCTGATAAAGTTGTCCAGTATCTGTCGCAGTCGCTGGGGGTCGGCTCGGACCACCAACGGTTCAGGGGCCGGGACTGCGCTCAAAGAGACACCATAATGGGTGGCCATTGAGCGATTGCCTTCAATGGCCTGCTCCAGGGCTTCACTGACCTGGATTGTGCCAATCTGCAACATCATTTTTCCGGCGATGGCTTTATTGAAATCCAGCAGATCTGAAATCAGCAGCTGCAGTTGTTCGCCGTTGCGCAGCGCTACTTGCACCATTTTCCGGGCCTTTTCCGGAAGCTCGCCGGCCGCCTCCCGGTCCAGCAGTTTCAAAGAGCCGTTGATTGAGGTCAGAGGCGTTCTCAATTCATGACTCACGGTGGCCACAAACTGGTCTTTCATCTGGTCCAGAGCTTCCCGTTCCTCCATCAGCCGGTTGAAGGCCAGCGCGAGATTGCGGGTTTCCGGTGGCCCCTTGGGCTTCAAGTGGCGGGTATCCGATGCGCCATCCACCATGGCCCTTATCCGCGTGGACATGTGTTCCAGGGGCCGGGTGGCAGTGCGCCCGAGTAGCCAGGCTGCGGTGGCCAGAATCAGTGCAGCCAGTACGCTGAGCAGCAGAAAGTTTTCAAATGAGGCCCTGGCCGGGCCGGTCACGCCTTCATAGGGCTCTGCGCGCAGAAACAACCAGCCGACACGCTCCAGATGACGGGTCGCATAAATCCAGCGTTTACCGGATTTGTCGGTCACGACACCCGATGTGACGCCAGACAGCGCTGCGTCGATAATCAGGTTCTCGCCGGGTGGGGGTAGCTCAGGCATCGGAGCGCCGGGGGTCAGCGAATCCACCTGAGTGAAATGCCCGGTATCGAGCACCTTGAAGATGGCGTTGCTTTTTTCACTCAAGGAGTCGGGAATGATGCCGGATTCAGCCAGGTTGATGCTGCCGCCCGCCAAGCCCAGCAGATCGCCGTCGTCACTGACAATGGGAGCCAGAAAAGACAACAGCGGCAATCCGGTGGTACGGCCGATAATGGGGCGGCTGATCACCGCTTGTCGGCTGGTCAGGGCTTCCCGGAAATGCGGGCGGTCTGAGTAGTTGGTGCCGATTCGTCTGGGCACAAAACGGTTCTCTGCAATGGCGACACCCTTGTCATCAAAAATGAGCAGACCGCCTTCGAAATAGCGTTCAAGACTGGGTTGGCGCCCGAGAAGCTCTTTCAACTCAGGCAGAGGGCGCAGGTTGTCGCCGTCTGTGAGAAAAGCCGAGAAGGCCTTCAGGGCCTCCAGGCGAATCTGAAGTTGTTGGTCCACGATGCGCGCAGCCGAGTCGGTTTCCAGCAGCTGCCTTTGGGTCAGAACGTTCTCGAAATCCCTTACCAGCCCGTTGTAGGCAAAAAACAACACGGCTGCCATGGTCGCAATACTGCTGGAGATCGTAATCAGGGTAACGCGTATACCTAACGATGGGGATCTCAACGGTAATCCTTAGTGGCGTGGTCGAGAGCGGAAAAACGTGGTTACATAGAGCTTAGAGTATTTCCAGAGTCGGAAAAACCAGGATTCGGGGAGTTTTTTTGGATAACCAGCAGCAAGATTACATCAGTGATCGCCTGAACGTTTTGAAACTGCGTTTTATCGAGCGATTGAGGGGCGAGTTGGCGTACCTTTCAGGCTTTGCTGACCAGGTTAGGAAAGGTCATGTTGATGAACTGGCACTTAATGACTGTCGTCAGAGACTTCATAAGTTGGCGGGATCTGCAGGCACGTTTGGTTTCCCCTCCCTTGGAGAATTTGCACGAGATCTCGAAAAACGTCTCAAGCGGGAGCAGAAAGCGTTGGCGAAGGGATCCGACGCCCAGTTCGATTTTCTTCCCGTTGATGAAAACGTCGCCGACCAGCTCGAACTCCTGATTGGCATCGCCGACCTGGATAACCCGTTGTCCACGGAGCGGGAGCGGTCGGCGCAAGCCGATGAAGAGCTGGTCTCCCATGGCATGCAGGTTCGGCTGATCGTGGTTCTTGACGCCACGGATCAACTGGAGTCCTTGCCGGATGAATTGCAGAAATACGGGTTTTCTGTCGAGACGATAGAGAGCCGGGAAGGCGTGGTGAAGGCCTCAGGTACTGATCCTGGTAATGCCGCAGCCGTGCTCTGCAGCGATGCCAGTATTGAAAGTGTGGCTCGTTGGTTGGAGGCCCATCCCCGCGGCGCCTATCAGCCACCGGTGCCGGTTGTTTGCATCGGACAGGCCGAAAACTTCGATCGTCGCTATCATGTTGCCCAGCACGGGGCACGTGCGTTCATGTCGGCGCCGGTGGATTTGCCCGAGCTGGTGGAGCGGCTGGAAACCCTGGTTCAGGAACTGGCCGCCGGCACCAAAGGCCGCGTGATGATCGTCGACGACGACCGGGAACTGGCCGAGCACTATTGCCTGGTGCTCAATTCTGCCGGTATTGAGGCCCATGCCGTATCGGACCCTTTGACGCTGCTGTCAGAACTTTATGCGTTCGAGCCTGAGCTGTTGCTGATGGATATTGAGCTAGGCGCGCATTCTGGCGTAGTTCTGGCTCGGATGATCCGCTTCCATGCTCGCTGGTTGAGCCTGCCGATTGTTTATTTGTCTTCCGAAGATGATCCGGAGCGCCAGCTTCGGGCGCTGTCCGGCGGTGCCGATGAGTTCCTGGTCAAACCGATTTCCGATGATTACCTCATCCGGGCCGTCCAGATGCGCTGTCATCGGGCTCGGCAGCTGTCTGAGCTGATGAACCGCGATAGTCTGACGCGACTGCTGAAGCACTCGGTAATCAAACAGGAAGTGGAAAGGGAGCGTCAGCGTTGCACCCGGGGCGATTACAGCTCTGTTGCGGTACTGCTGGACATTGATCATTTCAAGCAGGTGAATGACACCTGGGGGCATGCACAGGGTGATGTCGTCATCCGGACTCTGGCCAATCTTTTGCGCAACCGGCTGAGGGAATCCGATGCCATCGGTCGCTACGGTGGTGAAGAATTTCTTGTGGTACTGCCGCATTGTGAGCCGTCAGCAGCCCTGCGACTGATGTCCGGTATTCTTGAGAGCTTTTCTGAACTGGAGTTTTCCAGTGAAGACGACGTGTTCCACGTGACGTTCAGCGCGGGGGTCGCAAAAATCAATGATTTTTCTGCCGGTGATCAAATCATCGAGGCGGCTGACAAGGCACTCTATGAGCGGAAACGAAACGGCCGCAATGGCGTTACGTTGTATACCGATAACGCGTAGGTCAATCATGTTGCGGAGAATGCCTTGAAAGCATTGGTGCTTGAAGACGATGATCTCTTCTCGGAACTGCTGGAGACCGTAGTGGCGGGACTCCGTCCAGGCATGCGGGTGACGGTGGCGAGCCGGCTGTCCGAGGCCTTCCGGTTTGTTGACGATGACGATTTCGATCTGATTATTGCGGACTGGAACCTGCCGGATGGTTCGGGGCTGGAACTGGTTCGCAGGGTTCGTTCAGCTAAAGCGACCATGCCCGTTGTGATCGTCTCGGCCCGGGCCGATCGGGACTCCGTATTGAAGGCCGCCCATTACGGCATCAATGGCTATATCACCAAGCCTCTGGACGTTCGTGTCCTGCATCAAAGACTCACGGAGCTTCTTTCTGACACACCCGCCCGGTTGCCCGCGGTCTCGAGTTATCTGGCTGATGCTCTGGAGAACATCACGCAGTTGCCGTCCGATCTGGATGCTGCTGAGATTCTGGATTTATACCGGCGTCAGGAAGAGCTTTCTGCTTCGCAACTTGCAGAACGGTGGCGGGATCACCCAGCGCTGACGCTGCGCCTGCTGGATGTGGCCAACAGCACCTCCTTTCGCCGTACGGGTGAACCTCTGGATACAGTCCGGGACGCGATCAGTTCGATCGGGGTTGCGATGGCGTTAAACCAGGCGCTGGCATTGTCTCTGGATGTCTCGCGGAATATCCAGCATCCGCCGTTGCGCGCCCGGGCTGACGTCTATTATGGCCAGGCGCTCAGTGTCGCAAAATCCGCCCAGGCTCTGGCGCTGAGACTCAAAAAGCAGCCGATGCTGTTCCAGCAGGCTGGCTTGCTCAGTCGCCTTGGTGAGATGGCCCTGGTCAAAGTGCTGGATGAATACGTGGCGCTGGGTGGCGAGGTCGAGGAGGCCGCGTTTGAAGCCCTGTTTCGGGAATGGTCCGCACCGTTTGGAAACCGACTGAAAATTCACTGGCATCTGCCACTTGGTTTGAGGGAATTGATTGGGGCAGTGCATTCGCTTGGTTCTGACTGTACCCGTGAAGACCGGCTGCTGATGCGGGCGGCCTCTCTGGAAGCGGCGGGGGCGAAAGCCGGCGAAGAATGCCAGCGTTTACTGCGACGGCTGGGCCTGGATGAGACACAATCAGAGGAGTTAAAGCCCTCGTGAGCCAACAAGTTGATCGCGTGCTTTACGTTGAAGATGATGAGGACATTCGCAGTGTGGCTGAGCTGGCACTGGTGGATGTGGGCGGCTTCGACGTCTGCCTGTGTGCCTCTGGTCAGGAAGCCTTATCGCGCATTGAGGAATTTGGACCGGATCTGGTTTTACTGGATGTGATGATGCCGGGTATGGATGGGCCTCAGACTCTGAAAGCCTTGCAGCAGCGCCCGGAGGGGCTGAATATTCCGGTTATCTTTATGACCGCTCGTTTACAGCCCTCGGAAATTGAGGAATACCGGTTGCTGGGCGCCATTGGTGTCATTCCGAAACCCTTTGATCCCATGACTCTGGCCGATGATATCCGGCGTCTGGTGGCCGACAACCCGGAGCGTTGAACCGGATGCGTCGTCGTCGGTTTTAGGGTAGGCTGGCGCCCCGCAAATGAACTGATCACCGAGGTTGTCATGTCATCCCCCCAGTCGCCGGAAGAAATCAAGGCCAAACTCAACCTGGAGACCTCCCGCATTCACTGGCATGAGCTGCAAACCTATTATGCCCGGGGCCAGGTGGTGCGAGTGGCGCCAGAGCTGGACCTGCTGAATGTGGCGGCCCAGTTGGCGGCGGACAACAAGGCGCAGTTTGAGCACTGGATGTCCGGTGGGCAGGTGGGCGAGGTGGCACCGGACCTCGCGCGCGCCTGGTACGACCGCAATGCGGAACTCTGGGCAGTCGTCATTGCCCCCTGGGTGCTGGTACAGGACCGTTCTGGTGAGTGTCTTCACTGAACTGCACCGTTTTTATCCCTAGCTGTTCTGCTCTTTATCCCTGTCTTCGTCCGAGGTTTTCATGCTGACCGGTGCGCTCCTGATCCTGGCCCCGTTATTTCTGGGCTTTGCCATTGCCCTCTCCAATCGTCAGTTGATGACCGTGATTCACTATTCGGTGGAGGGCCTGGTGTATTTCATCCTGGCCCTGTTGGGATTGGGGCTGGGACAGATGGAAGGGCTATTGGGCCAACTGGGTACCATGGCTGCCCAGGTAGCGGGGCTGGTGCTGGTCCTGCTGGTGGCGAACATGGCGGGCCTGTGGCTGTTTCACCGTTGGCAGCCCATGCACACGGAGGCGGCTGAAACCGGTTCCAGGCCCGGTTATGGCCGCTTGTTTCTGGCAGGCCTCAAACCGCTTTTGTCCGTGCTTGTCGGTGCTCTGCTCGGGTATTTCCTGTTCCCGGAACTGCCGATGGTGGACGACGTGGCCACCTGGGCGCTGATGTTGTTGCTGTTCCTTATAGGGCTTCAGTTACGCAATGCCGGCCTGTCATTGCGCAAACTGCTGATGAACCGCCAGGGGCTGGGGATTGCACTGGCTCTGGTGGTTAGCTCCCTGGTGGCGGGGCTGGCTCTGGTGCCGGTACTGGATATCCCCTGGCATCAGTCTTTGGCCCTGGCCTCCGGGTTTGGCTGGTATTCACTTTCAGGCATTGTCATTGGCGATGCCCTGGGACCCGCCTGGGGCGGCGTCGCTTTCCTGAACGATGTGCTGCGGGAAATTATTGCCCTCGCCCTGATACCGTTGGTAATCCATACCCGGCCAGCCATGGCCATCGGCTACGGCGGAGCCACCGCCATGGATTTCTCACTGCCGGTAATTCGCAGTAGTGGTGGCCTGGCCTGCGTGCCGGTGGCCATCGCTTCCGGCTTTCTGCTGTCTTTCCTTTCGCCGGTGCTGATGGGAGTCTTTCTGTCGCTGGGATAGCTTGATTTTGCTCAATTTGACCCGGTGCAATGCTTTGGTCAGATTTACGGTTATAGTGGCTACGGATTAGTATGCAAAGAATACCCACCTCTGTCCCGGAGCTTCTGGATGCACCGCCGTCACTTTCTGCACCTGACAATAGCTGCCGCTGTTGCTGCGGGAATGAGTGGTTGCTCCCGGCGAGATCCTCTGAGAACCGGTATTCATCCCTGGATTGGTTACGAACCCCTGTACCTGGCAGAAGAATTCGGCTGGCTGCCGGAGACAGTGCAGTTGGTGAAAGGCCAGGCGGCCAGTGATTCCATCAGCGGACTGGTCTCCGGCAATCTGGACGCCGCAGCCCTGACTCTGGATGAAACCCTCAGGGTTCTTGTCGCCGGGGTGCCCGTAAAGGCCGTTGCCGTCACTAATGTTTCCGTGGGCGCGGATGTGCTTCTGGTGCGGCCTGCAATTACCAGCCTTTCGGGTTTGCGGGGCCGACGGGTCGCGGTGGAGCTCGGCGGCGTGTCCGGCATCATGTTGTTTTCTGTGCTTGAGCGCGCCGGCTTGACCAGTAACAACATATCGGTGGTGGATTTACCGGTCCACGAACACATCGGGGCCTGGCAGCGTGGTGATATCGACGCTTCCATCAGCTACGAACCGGAGGCCTCCCGGCTGGCGGCCGAAGGCGCGGTGCGTCTGTTCGACAGCAGCCAGCTGCCGGAAACCATCTTCGATCTTCTGGTGGTCACTGATGCAGCGGTCAGTCGGCAGCCAGGCGCGGTAAGGGATCTGGTAAAAGGTCATTTTCTGGGCCTGCAACATCTGGTGCGCAACACGCACGATGCGGTCTATCGTGTTGCTACGCGCCAGCAGGTATCTCCGGAGATGGTGCGTCAGTCTCTGGCGACGGTGATGTTGCCGGAACTGTCTGCCAACCACCGCTATCTCACCCACAATGGCCGGCTGGAAGTGGTGGCAAAGATGCTGGCGAGTATTATGGCTCGTGAGGGGCTGATAGATGCGCCCCTGCACTATGAGCATCTGACCGATCCGGCTTTCCTGCCTCGGAGCCTGCCATGATGAAGGGGATGCTTTACCGCTGCCTGGTTTCGCTGTTGGTGGTTGCTGTCAACGTGCCGGCGCAGTTGGCAGCCAGCGACTCGGTCACGCTCGGCGTTTTTGCCTACCGGCCTGACAATGTGATCAACGAACGCTATCAGCCGCTGGCCGACTACCTGACCCTGGAAACCGGCATGGCAGTGAACCTGAAGGTTTTCAATCAGGATGACATGAACCGTGCCTTGGCGGCCAACCAGATCGACTTCTTCCTCACCAATCCCAGCCACTTTCTGGTGATTCGCAGTGAACGCAGTCTGACCGGAGCCCTCGCAACCCTGCGCCGCAGCTGGCGGGGTGAAACCACGGGCAGTATTGGTGGCGTGATTATTACCCGTGTTGAACGGGACGATATCAACCGCCTGCAGGATCTGGAGAAAAAGAGTATTGCCACGCCAGGGCTGACCTATCTGGGTGGCTATCAGGCCCAGGCGCTGGAGTTGGCCAGCGTGGACGTGGATGTTCGGCGCCATAACCGGATGGTGTTTCTGGGTAATCACGACCGGGTGATCCGCTCGGTGCTGACGGGCGATACCGATGTCGGATTCATCCGAACCGGCATCTATGAAGAACTGCTGAACGAGAACCCGAGCCTTGCAGATGAGCTGAAAATCATCAATCCGCAGCAGCTGCGAGGCTATCCGTTTGTTCTGTCCACCCGGCTGTACCCGGAGTGGCCTCTGGTTTCTCTGCCCCATGTCGACAGCAGGACGGTACGCCGGGTTGCTTCCGCCCTGTTTGCTCTGGAGCCAGAGCATGCGGCGGCGCAGGCGGCGGGTCTGGCCGGGTTTTCGCCGCCTGCAGATTACCAGTCGGTCGAAATGCTGAGCCGAAGCCTGCGGATGCCGCCGTACGATCAGGTGCCGAGGGTAACCTGGGTCGACATACTCCACCAATACCGTAACTGGGTGATTACCGTTGCTGTGCTGTTTGTACTGCTGGTAATCACCAGTCTCTGGCTCGGCCGCAAGAAAAAGCAGCTGGCCTCTGAAGAGCGCAGGCTGCGCACACTGATTGCCAGCTGGCCCCAGCCGATGCTGATGATCCGCAATGGTGAACTGGTGGACTGCAACCGGGCGGCCGTGGATCTGGTTGGCTATACCTCCGAAGCTTCTTTGTTGGGCAAGTCCCTGGCGGCTTTCTCTCCCCATAGCCAGCCGGATGGAGCTCCGTCGTCACAGAAATCCGAGGCGCTCTTTACCCGGGTGACGGCTGGAGAGGTGTCCCAGACGGAATGGCTGTTTGTGCGTTCGAACGGGGAACGGGTGTGGGTGGCCATGACCCTGGCCCCGGTTTATGAACACGGCAGCGACATCCCTTCGGTACTCTGTTCCTGGCATGACATCACGCGCAGAAAGCAGGCCGAGGAACAGCAGCGGTTGGCGTTAAGGGTGTTCAAGAATGCCCGGGAAGCGATTTTTATCACCGATGCCCACGGCGTGGTGATGGACATCAACGAGGCCTACACCCAGATCACCGGGCGGGATCACAAGTCTGCTATTGGCAGCCTACCGCCCATGCCGGTAGATGAAGGCAGTGCCATACTGGTGGCCGCCAGCAGGCATGGAGTGTGGAGCGGAGAGTTTGCAGCCCGGCATCAGGACGGCCAGGCCATTGTCTTGAACCTGAGTCTGAGCAGTGTGCTGGACGAGCAGGGCGAACTGTCCCATTTTGTGGGTGTCTTCAGTGACATCACAAGGCAGAAAGAGATCGAGAAGCAGCTCCGGATCATGGCCCACTACGACGCCCTGACCAATTTACCGAACCGGGTACTGTTCTCGGATCGTCTGCACCAGTCCATGGCCCAGGCCCGCCGGCAGAATTACCGGTTGGCGGTTGTCTACATCGATCTGGACCAGTTCAAACCGGTGAATGATGCCTTTGGTCACGATGCCGGTGATGGCTTGCTGGTGGAAGTGGCCCGGCGCATGCGTGCGACCCTCCGGGAGGAGGACAGTCTGGCACGATTGGGCGGCGACGAGTTCGCCGCCATCATCGTCAATGTCCCGGACGCGGTTACCCTGGATATATTGCTCTCGCGTTTGCTAACGGTCATTGCCGAACCGGTGTGGGTGGCCAATCACAGCGTTGAAGTGTCTGCGAGTATGGGTTACACCCTGTACCCTCAAGGCGAGGAAATAGACGGAGATCAGCTGCTTCGCCAGGCTGACCAGGCCATGTATCGGGCCAAGCGTGAAGGCAAGAACCGCTATTACTGTTTTCAGGATGCCGATGCCTGATCATGGCTTTGGTTGAGTAGCCCCACGCCGTCCTGCCAATACAGCGCCTTGCTCCACTGATCGGTGAGCCGGCGCACGGCGCTGAGCTCATCCAGAACCTCGGCCCCCAGGCTGGAACTGAATTCCCGCCGGATCATCTTCTGCAGGGTGGCTGCTTTCAGCTGATGGTAGACGGTTTCGGCTTCCTGTAGCTGCTCCGGTACGGGCGTTTCTGAGGCCACCAGCGCCCGAATAACCTCGAAATAGCGGTTGAAAACCGACTCCAGCGTCTCGAAATCCCTGCGCCGGGCCAGCGCCCGGAGTCGAACCAGATGCAGGGTCAGCTCGGTGGCTTCCGCCAGGTAACGGCAGGTGCGAATGCTCAGCGTCAGGGCATCCACCACCGACGGATGCATTTTCTCGGCTCTCAGGCGCCCGATGTAGTCGGTAATGGCCAGGTTCAGGTTGCGCACGGCATCGGCCTTCGGGCGCACATCGGATTCCTCCAGGCTTTCCCGGTCCAGGCATACCCGCAGCAAACCCCGGCTGTGACCAATCAACCGCTTCATTTCCTGATCCACGGCGCCGATGGCCAGTTCCGGTGTCGTCACCAGAGTGTCATCGAGATAGCGGGGTTCGGCGTTGTCCTCTTCCTTGCTGCGAAACAGCCGGCCGAGAAAACGGGCGAACGGTTGGGTGAAGGGCAGCATGATGGCGGCACCCAGAACGTTGAACAGCGTATGGAATAAGGCCAGCGAAACCGCCGGGTTGGCTTCCAGGTCCAACAGGTTGGTCAGGGTATTCACCAGCCAGAGCATGGCCGGCAGCACCAGCAGGGCGATGACGCCGGTGACCAGGTTGAACAGGATATGCCCGGTGGCCAGCCGGCGGGCGTTTGCCGTGGCTTTCAGGGCCGACAGCGCGGCAGTCGACGTTGAGCCCAGATTGGCCCCAATCACGGCCGCGGCGGCATTGTCGAGCGGGATCAGGCCGCCAGCTGCAGCGGTGAGTACGATGGCCAGGGCGGCGCTGGAGGACTGGGTAAGAACCGTGGCCAGCAGGCCAATCAGCATGAAGGCCGGCAGGCCATAATCGGCGTTGATCAGGTGGCCGTTCTGGAAGCCGAGAGCCGAGGATTCGAGCGCGGTTTTGAGAATCGACAACCCCAGGAAAAACAAGGCAAAGCCTGCCAGAGCTTCCCCCAGAAACTGGTTTCTCGGGTTGCGGCTGACCAGTTTGAAGCCCACCCCGGCGGCCAGCAGTGGCAGCGCCATGGCTTCGATCTTGAAGCCGAAGCCAATCAGGCTGACCAGCCAGCCGGTCATGGTGGTACCGATGTTGGAACCGAAAACAACGCCCAGGGACTGGGCCAGAGTCATCAGGCCGGCATTCACAAACCCAATGGTTGCCACGGTTACCGCCCCGGAATGCTGCACGATACCGGTAATAACAAAGCCGGCGAATAGTGCCCGCAGAGGCGTTCTGGTCCAGTGCCCCAACATATGGCGGAGATGATGGCCGGCGGCGTTTTTCAGACCATTGGTCATCATCTCCATGGCCAGGAGAAACAGGGCCAGACCGCCCAGAACCTGGAAAACCGATGACAGCATGATGGATTATCTTTTTTATGGATGGGGCGTTAACACAAGCCTAGCAGAGCCCGGGCAGCTTTCAGAGTGTCAGACCAGAAACTTTCGGATATCGAGTTTGTAGTCGTCTGGATCGACCGCCCGAACGATCCGGTCCTGGTTGCCGGGGCGAGACAGATCAATGGTATGCACGGTTACAGGCATTCGGAACTTCGTGTTGTACATAACGCGCACCACGGGCAGTCTCTGGTCAGATTCATTCGTTTCGATGACCACGCCCAGCTTGCCGCTTTCAAGCAAGACCAATGAACCTATCGGGTACAGCCCAACGCAACGGATAAACTGTTTCACCAGCGTCGGATCCAGGTGATCCCCGGACCATTCCAGCAGTTTCTTCAGCCCTTGAGTCGGCGTCAGGCCTTTGTGGTAAACCCGGTCAGCAGTGATGGCATCGTAAACATCCGTGATGGCAACCATGCGTCCGTACTCGGTGATTTCGTCGCCTTTGAGACCCTCCGGATAGCCGCTGCCGTCCAGTTTCTCATGATGTTGGGCGGCGGTTATCACGGTGATCTCGCCGATGCCTTCGGTGCTGGCAAGAATGTCACGGGAATGGCGGGCGTGCAGCTTCATGACCTCGAATTCTTCCGCCGTCAGTCGGCCAGGTTTGTGCAGAACCTCATCGGGCGTAAGAATTTTTCCGATGTCGTGCAACAAAGCACCTACGATGGTCTGGTGCAGAACATCCTGAGAGAGGTTTCGGTAATGTCCGAACAGTGACATCAATACGCTCAGGTTGACTGAGTGTTCCAACAGGTAATTGTCTTTCTCGCGGATCCGTCCCAGGCAGCTCAGGGCATTGGCATTGCGTAGTACTGAATTTTGCAGCTCGTCTGCGAGCTGGTGGATCGGGGCCACATCAATTGCACCACCAATCTTGACGTTGTTCATGAAACTGCCCACCAGGCTTTGGGCCTGGCTGTGCACCTGTTGAGCAATAACTATTTCTTCCGCCAGAGGGGCCTTCGGGGTGTATCCCGGCTTCAGGGCTCCGGCGTTCTGCAGGGCCGTTTCATTGCGCTGATCCACATGCGCCGCCGGCTCGGAATCCTGGCAGTCGGCGCCCCGGCTGACATCAATGTAGATGTATTGCACGCCCATCTTGCGGATTTTTTCAATGGTCTCTTCCCGCTTGATCACCCCTTGCTTGCGCTGTGTGTTATGGGGGATCCAGTCGTTGTTCAGGTCGGTGATGTACATGCCGACCTTCAGGGCGGAGACAGGAATGCGCTTGATCATTGATGGGGGAAAAACGTTCTCAGGCTGTTTTGATAGGTCTGACTTAATACCTGATCCATCGGCAACTCCTTAACGTCGGCAATTTTCTCGGCCACGAACGGCAGGTAAAACGGTGCGTTTTCGCGGCCGCGATAGGGTACGGGTGTCAGGAACGGGGCATCGGTTTCCAGCAGGATCTGTTCGATGGGCGTCATGCGTACGATATCGCGCACGTTCTCGGCCTTATTGAAAGTGGTGATGCCGTTGAAGCCCAGGCACCAGCCCTGGTCGATGGCGTATCGTGCCAGCCCGGGCCCGGAGGTGAAGCTGTGAATAACCCCCCGGCGCTCAAGAGAATGCTCGAACTCTTTCAGAATAGCTATGGTATCGTCGTCGGCGTCGCGGCTGTGAATCACCACCGGACGGTCGCTGTCGCAGGCAATCTGAAGCTGCCGGCGAAACACCTCTCGTTGCACGGAGCGATCGGCATTGTCGTAGAAATAATCCAGCCCGATCTCGCCCACGGCCACGATCTTGTCGTCGGTGGCATGCTGGCGGATTTCCGCTTCCACCTCATCAGTATAGGTTTCCGCTTCATGGGGATGAATGCCCTGGGTGCCAAACACCCAGTCAGCGGAACCCGCCAGTTCGCGCACGGCGGCGAGGTTATCTGGCGACACCGCAATGGTGATCACCTTTTCGATGTTGACCCGCTGGCTTTGCTCCAGAGTATCGGACAACGGCCGGTCTTTCAGGTAGTCCAGATGGCAGTGGGTCTCGATGATCGGATGATCAAATACGGGAATCTCCCGACGTTTCTTGCTCATGCCAGGGTACTAGACTCCATCAGGGTCGGTGTATGGATGCTATTCTGAGAATCTGATCACGTAAGTGTATCACTTTGTACGATTATTGACCTGCAACGGGGCGATAGGGAGTTTCCTTGATGAAATATACGGCATTTGCCCGTTCCTGGTTCTTGAATCCTGATCAACCGGCTCTCGAAGGTTATCCGTCGCTGTATGAGGGCGACGACAAGTTGCCTGCGCTTGAAGCCAGTCTGGAGGAGATCGGAGAGTACCAGCGGCGGTTGTGGGCCAATCGTAAGCAGGCATTGCTGGTCGTCATCCATGGCCCGGACACCAGCGGCAAGGACAGCCTGATCCGGACGCTGGCCACCTACGCTGATCCGGCCGGCTTTCACGCCTGGTCATTCGGGCGACCCAATGCATCGGAAGCCGCTCATGATTTTCTCTGGCGGGTGACACCCTATCTCCCCGCCTATGGCCAGATGGTGGCCTTCAACCGCAGTCATCACGAGGCCGTCATCGGCGAGCGAGTATGGCCCGTGCGAGATGCCGGCACCTATCACTGGCCGGCCCGGTTCGAGGCCATACGGAATTTTGAGCGTCACCTGGTCAGCGAAGGCACCTGTGTCGTAAAAATCTGGCTCAACCTCTCCGAGGATGAACATAAACAGCGATTGCTCAAACGCCTGGACAAGCCCAGGAAGCGCTGGAAGTTTGACCGCTCCGACATCGAGGGCTGGAAGCAGCGCGCCCGTTATCAGGCCTTCGCCGAGGAAGCCCTGGCGCAGACCCACACCGAGGAAGCGCCCTGGTTCATTGTGCCCGGGGACCGCAAACCCCAGGCCCGGGCGATTGTGGCGGCCTTGCTGGCCGGGGTGCTGAAACAGCTTGCGCCGGACTACCCGGCGGAGCATCCGGATGTACTGGAAGACTATCGTCAGCTGCTGGCAGCGAATGGCGTCAGCTAATGGAGGCAATATGCACATCGCAGTGGTAGGGGGTGGCGTGGTCGGTGTCACCACCGCCAGGGAACTGATTCGCCGGGGGCATCAGGTAACCCTGCTGGAGCGACACGACCTTGCCGGTAACGAGACCAGCAAAGGCAACGCCGCCCAGCGGTCTTACGGCGTGGTTTACCCCTGGGCTGATCCCTCCATGGTCTTCAAGGCACTGCCCTGGCTGTTGAAAACCGACGGCCCACTCAAGCTGCGGGTGCCGCCTTCGGTCGACGCCGTCAAATTTATGTTTGCCACCCTGCGCTATGCCTGGAGTCCTGGCCTGTTTGGTCTCAACAAGCGGGCCATGCTGCGCCTGGGTGTCCACAGTCGGGAGCGATTTCTGGCTCTGGAACAGGAGCATGACCTGAACTTTGATGGCGACCACAAGGGCCTTCTGCACCTGGCCAGCAGCCCTGAGGCCATGGACGGTTATCGTGAGATCCACGACCTGCTGAATGAGCTGGGCATCGCCTCGCGGCTGCTCACGCCCGAGCAGGTGCGCGCCGTGGAGCCGGGTATGACCGGGGATGGACCTCTCTATGGTGCCATCAGCTATGACACGGATGGCACCGGCGATTGCCACCTGTTTTCCCGGGCACTGGCGCAGGTGTGTGAGCAGCATGGTGCAAGTTTTCACTATGGTGTCGAGGTTGAGCGGCTGTTGTTTGATGATGAAACTGTGAACGGGCTCGAGTATCGAGCCCGCAGCGGCGAATTGGTCACCCTGGAAGCCGATGCGGTGGTGGTTTGCGCCGGATGCTGGTCACCGCAGTTGGTTCGGCCCCTCGGGCTGGACCTCCCGATCTACCCGGTCAAGGGTTACAGCCTGACGGTGCCCCTGATTGATCCGGACAAGGCCCCGGCCAGCACGATCCACGACGATAACCTGAAGGTGGTGTCTACCCGGTTGGGTAACCGGCTCCGGGCCACGGGCTTTGTCGAATTGGCGGACTTCAATCGCGACATTCCCGAGGCGCGCATCGCCACCATCAAGAAATCCGTGCGTTCACGCTTTCCCGGCTGCGCGGATCTTGAGGCTGCCGAAACCTGGACCGGTTTCCGCCCCATGACTCCGGATGGCCCGGCCATCATTGGCCGCGGACCCCGCCGGAACCTGTTCTTGAATACCGGCCATGGCACCTTCGGCTGGACCCTGTCGGCGGGCAGCGCCTCGGTGATTGCCCAGGTCATCGACGGTGAAGAACCGGCCGTGTCGCTGGATGCGTTCCGGCCCGGGAGGTTTCAGGAATAGGCTCAGAGTTTGCGCTCGAGGTTGCCGCACAGGGTGTGAGCAAAGCCGACGTCACGCTCGGAAAGCATGGGCAGGCGCTGGAATACCCACTGCGACAGCTTGCTGTCGGCCGGTGCCTCCAGCGCCGGTAACAGTGTTTCCAGGCGTTGTCGCAAGGCACTGAGGCTGGCATCCGAGGCGACCTTGGGCGTGCTGTCACTCTGGCGCGCCAGTCCGGACAGCTCCCAGGCATACAGCATGACCGCCTGGGACAGATTCAGGGACGGATAGCTGACCGCCATCGGAAAGCCGGTAAGCAGATCGCACAGCGCCAGTTCTTCATTGGCCAGGCCCCGGTCCTCACGACCAAACACCAGCGCCGCCGTCGCCACCGAGCCGCCTTTATTGGCCAGTACCGAGCGCAGTGCGCCGGGTTCATGCCAGTCCCGCCGATGATGGCGGGGCTTGGCTGAGGTGCCCATCAGCAAATCCGCGGAGTTTCTAACCGCGGCCAGATCGGGGAAAATGCGCGCATTATCCAGAATGTGGTCACTGCCATGGGCCAGCCAGTGGGCTTCGGGCCGCGTATGCAGGTCGGAATTGACCAGCCATAGCTCGGAAAAACCCATGGTGCACAGGGCCCGCGCAGCGGCGCCGACATTTTCCGGGACTTTCGGTTCAACCAGTACAAAGGCCAGTTTCATGACATTACCTCCGGCGGCGAGTTTACACCAAGCCTCGGGTTGTTTTTACCAGCGCTGGCAGTCTTTGAATGACTGGCTGCGAGAACTGGAGCCACTCTGGCGCCCCATCCCGTTCATGGAACCTGCCCCCGCCTGGCGCGACGCGCATCCGGACCTGGCGCGCTGGCTGGAGGCGCTTCCTGAGGAGGACTGTCAGGACTGGGAGGAGCGGCTCCCGGAACTGTCCTCTGTGTTAGCCGGGTATGTCCCGGCGCTGGCCCGGTACCAGAATTTGCTTGATCTACCTCGTCTGGCGACCGAGGCCGAGAGCCGGCAGGCGGAATTGGCGGAGGTGGCCGCCGTTGATATGCCTGGCCGAAAACGACAGCAGGCCGGCGCATTCGCCGCTGCAATTTCACCCCTGGGCTATCCGGTACTGGACTGGTGTTGTGGCAAGGGCCACCTGGGCCGGACCCTGGCCCGGCGGGGTGCGGTGCAGGTAACCGGATTTGAGTGGAATCCGGACCTGGTGACCGATGGCAACCGCCTGGCCGAACACTATGGCGACCCGGTTCGTCTGGCTCATCAGGATGTGATGGCCGATGATCTCAAACTGCCTGAGCGCCACCATGGGGTGGCGCTGCACGCCTGTGGCGATCTGCACCGCCGACTGATGCAATCTGGTGCCCAGGCCGGTTTGCCCCGGCTCAGTCTGTCACCCTGCTGCTATCATCTGACCGAGGGTGAACGGTATCAGCTCCAGGCCCGGCAAACCCGGGAATACGGCCAGTGCTTGTCGGTGGATCGTAACGATCTGAGACTGGCAGTCCAGGAAACCGTCACCGCACCGGAGCGGGTGCGCGAGCAAACCATGCGCATCAGTACCTGGCGCCTGGGTTTCGATGCGTTGCAACGGGAACTGACCGGCAACAGGCACTACCTGCCGGTGCCGTCGCACCCGGCCTGGCTCAATAATGGCCGTTTCGAGGACTTCTGTCGCTGGGCGGCGGCAAAGAAACAACTGGCTCTGCCCGCCGATGTTGACTGGGCAGAATGGCTGGCGCGCGGTGAGGAACGATATCGTCAGGTGCGCCGGCATGAACTGCTGCGGCACCTGTTCCGGCGGCCCCTGGAACTCTGGCTGGTCCTGGACTACGCCGTGTTTCTGGAAGAGCAGGGTTACCGGGTTCGGCTGGGCACTTTCTGTGATCGTCAGCTGACGCCGAGAAACCTGATGCTGGACGCGGTACGCGAGGGCGATTGAAAGCCTGAACGGATTTCTGAATACGGGTCAAAAGAAAGGCGCCCGAAGGCGCCTTACCGAGGTTGCCCTGGTTGCCTTAACGGCGAACCTGGATGCGCGCCTCAACACGACGGTTCTGGGCACGGCCAGCCGGCGTGTCGTTGGTGGCAACAGGCTCGGCTTCACCATAGCCCACAGCACTGACACGGTCCGGATCGACACCCAGAGGCCCGGTCAGTCGACCAGCAACCGCTTCTGCCCGACGCTGGGACAGGAACTGGTTATAGCCGGCTTCACCGGCGCTGTCGGTATGGCCGGCGATCTCAACGGTGGTCTCCGGGTATTCCGCCATGAAATCGGCGACGCGACGGATTTCGTTGTCGTAGGCGTTGTCGATGACAGAGCTGTTGGTGGGGAACTGAACCCGCAGTTCAATGGTTTCCACCGTTTCAGTAATACCTTCGCAACCGGTTTCATCCACAGTGGCGCCGGCAGTAGTGTCCGGGCATTGATCCTGGCTGTTCACCACGCCATCGTTGTCGCTGTCGAGCTCACAGCCTCGGCTGTTTACTTCTGCGCCGGCTGGGGTGTTGGGGCACTGGTCGCGGCTGTCGGCCACACCGTCGTTATCGCTGTCCAGCTCGCAGCCACGGCTGTCGACACTGGCACCGGCCGGAGTGCCCGGGCACTGGTCGCGAGTATCGGGCACGCCGTCGCTGTCGGCATCGACCGGTGCTTTCGGGGCCGGGGCAGAAACTGTGCGGGTAAAGGCCCAGCTCAAGCCAAGCGAGACCATGGTGTCGAAGGTGCTTTCATCAATGCCGTGGAATTCCCGCAGATCGCCACGAATGGAAATGCCATCACTGACGTTGTAGCGGAAGCCGGTACCCACGTTTACCCGGGTTTCATCGTGATCGGTGCCTGCCGTACGGTAGGAAATGGTATCTCCCAGCCCGAAGTCGGCATGGCCTGCACCCAGAGAAACGTAGGGATTCCAGGCAGCTTCCGGGCCGGCGAAGTAGTAGGTGCCGTCAACCCGGATTTCGTCAAAATCGGATTCGCCAGACACATACTTGCGGTCGGCATCGGCCCGTGAGTACACGGCTTCAACTGACCAGTGGGGGCGGAACCGGTATTCGACACCAACACCGAACGTGCCGGTTTCACTCAGATCCCGTTTATCGTCAAACAGCTGGAAGCCGGCAAACGGATTCAGGTAGATGGTTTCCTGGCGTTCCGCCAGGGCTGGTGTGGCAAGGGATGTTGCAAGGGCGGCCAGAGCCACCGGGCGCATGAGTTTCATGCAGAACCTCCTGTCTGATTATTATGTCTTGAAGCTGTCTCCGATGAAAACGGATAAACTCCGGTAAAACACTACGTTACTGAAAATCTAGGCCAGTAAGCCATAAAACACAAAATTTGGCATCTTTCGGCGTCTTCGCAATTGTACGCAGCCTTCACACACGACAGATCAATCACCTGCGGGTGTGAAATACAGATGCGCGCTTTTTTTACTGAAATTCAGCGTGTCGCCATTGCCAAACCGGACCTCGAACGAGCTTTCATCTTCCGAGATAACCTCGCCCGTGCCAAAGATGGCATGGGTCAGACGCTGCTGATGCCAGACCGGTTCCGCAGTGCTTTCGGTCACCGTCGCCTCGCTTTCCAGCGGTATGCCCTCGCGCTCGGCGTAGCGCAGGCTCACGGGGGTTAACGGGTGATCCAGCCTCAGGGGCTGGTCTGTCGGGGCAGTACCGGTATCCAGCGCGGAGCCGAGTTCCTGAGCTAATCCAAAGCACAGTTCGGAAACAAATCGACTGGGACCTTGGTCGCCCGCCAGATGCGGGCTGGCCGGGGTGGGCCGGGTGATCAGGTGCAGACGGTGGCGGGAGCGGGTCATGCCCACGTATAGCAGCCTACGCTCGCTTTCCAGCAGGGCACGGGCATCGTCCTGGGGGCGCGGGCTGTAGGGCAGATACTTCTCCTGCAGCCCAGGAATGATCACCACGGGCCATTCCAGTCCCTTGGTCCGGTGAATGGTGGACAGCAGTACGCCGTCGTCCCGATGTTCGCTGGCCTGCTGTTTCAACAGGTTGAGGTGGTCCAGGGCCCCGTCGGCATTGACCTCCAGGCTTTTCAGATAGTCCCGGAAGCCCTGAATAGTATCAATCCGCTCCTCGGCACTGTCATGGGTCAGTGCGAGACTGCGAATACCCTCATAGAGATCCATGTGCTCGGCATAGACGGTGATCAGGCCAGCTACCGGCCCCTGATAGCGGTCGAGTTGCTGCAGGACTTCACCGAGTTTTTTCAGCTTTCTGGCCGCCATGGGCGCCAGGGCGTCGAAATCCAGACTGAGCAGCCGTTCGTGCCAGCCGGTGTCGAACGCCGCCAGGAACCGGGCCAGGTTTTCCAGTTCCGGTTCTTTCAGGCCCACATGGGGGAACCTCAGAATCTGGCGGGCAATGTCCAGTCGGTCGTTTTCTGCCAGCTTGTCGAGCCGACGGGTAACCACCAGCAACAGGGCCTGCACCGCCTGAACCTCGCGGCTGAACAGCGCGCCCTTACCGGCGTCGATCCGGTAGGGAATCTGGCGTGCCAGTAGTTTCAGTTCAATCGGCACGCTCTGGCTCCAGACCCGGAACAGGATGGCGCTCTGGCTCTGTTGTTCCGGCGCGAGTCCCTGCAGGATAGAAAGCACCTGGTTGCCATCGTTTTCGGCCTGATGCAGATGGATTTCGGTGTCGGGGGTACCCGGGTGGGAATGGCACATCACATCCCGGCGGCCGGTGTTGTGGCAGATCAGATGGTTGGCCAGCAGTGCCACCCGGTGGCCGTAACGGAAGGTGTAGCTGAGGGTCTGCTCCAGCGGGCTTTCAAACTCATCACTGAACTTGCGCAGAATGAACTCGGGCCGGGCACCACGGAATTCGTAGATGGTCTGGTCCGGGTCGCCGACCACGGTTACCCGGGCGCGGTCACCCGCCACATAACGCAGAAGCAGGTGCTGGATCTCGTTGGTGTCCTGGTATTCGTCCACCAGGATCAGATCCATTTTGTTACCCACCAGGCGCTGCAATGGCGGGTTCTGATGGATGGCCATCACCGGCTCATACAGCATGTCGGCGTAGCTGATGCGGCTTTCGCTTTTGCGCCACTGCTCGAAGGAATGGAACAGGTCGATCAGGTAGCGGTGTTTGTCGGAGTAGCCCAGCTCCTCGAACACCACCTCCGCGGGTGCCAGCCCGGTTTTGACCCGGTCGATAAAGCCGGTGGCGGTTTCGACAAAATCCTTCTTGTTGCGGCGGATTTCATCGGCCAGTTCCTCCGGTGCCAGCCGCCGGGTCAGCAACCAGGCCTGGAAGCCGATCTCCTGTTCGGTCAGGATCTTTTCCGAAAAGCCCGGCAGATAGCCTTCGCGGACGAACCGACGATACAGCCGCAGGCCCATGGCGTGGTAGGTGCGGATTTCCGGCAGGGCCAGCCCGCTCTGATCGCAGACGGACTGTAACTTGCGCTCAAAGTCCACCTTGGCGCTGCGGTTGAACATCAGCACCAGCATCCGGTCCGGATCGTGGCCCTGGGCCAGCAGGTAGCGGATGCGCCAGGCCAGCGTGGAGGTTTTGCCACTGCCCGCGACGGCAGTTATCACCGCGTGCTCGTAGCCGGAGGTGATGATGGCGCGCTGCTCGTCGGTCAGGTAATCCGGTAGGGACAGGTGGTCGGGGGCTTGGGTTTGGCTCGGCATAGTCGCTATTGTACTGGCCAACTGGTAGTGCGGATAGCGCTGCCGCATAATCCCGGCATAGCTCAGGCGCAAATACCTTCTTATGGCCAGCAGGTCCGAATTGACGTGAATGATAAAACCGAGACAATCGCCTCAGGCTGGCGCGGGTTCCAGCAAATCCTGGCAGCTCGCGGCCATCGCCGGCTGGTATTGGTTGAGGGTGATCGGCAGGCTGCGATAGCCCAGGTCGCCGGGCTCTTGCCGGAATTGTCGGCCGCGCAGGGGCTATGGGTCGGTCGTGAACAGGATGCGATCATGGCCGGGCTTGGCCATATCCGAGCCAAAGATTACCGGCGCGTACTGGGGCAGGAGTTGCCAGTTCTGGTCTGGGATGGCTGGGAGGGAACGTCTCCGGACGCGTTTGCGGCACTGTCCGGCACATTACGGGCCGGTGGATTGCTGTTCTGGTTGATGCCCCCGCTGGCGCAGTGGTCGGACTTTGACGATCCGGACTATGGCCGAACCGGGCTGGATCGGACGAGTGCTCATCCCTTTGCTGCCCGGTTGGCGGCGATACTGGCCGAAGATCCCGATGTCATTAGGCTTGTGGCGGAAGATGCCAGCGTGCCTGATCTTAACCGGCCGGAACCGGGCAGGGCGGGCTTTCAACCCGGGCAGACGGCCGAGCAGCAGGCTCTGGTTGCCGACATTGTGCGCACTGGCCAGGGCCGCCGCCGACGGCCGCTGGTGATTACTGCCGATCGTGGGCGCGGCAAATCTGCGGCACTTGGCATCGCTGCTGCTCGCTTGCTCGAATCAGGCCGGAAACGGGTGCTGGTGACGGCGCCTTCGGCGGATAACGTGGCTACCCTGTTCGCTCACGCCCGGCAGGAACTGGGTGATGCTCTGGCAATGGATACGCCGACTCAACTGACCACCCGGTCCGGTCATGAGTTGTGCTTTCTGCCGCCACAGGAGTTGCTGTCGCAGCGGCCGGAGGCGGAAGTGGTCTTGGTTGATGAAGCGGCGGGTTTGCCGGCCCAGTGGTTGAAAGCCGTATTGCTGGGCTGGCCGAGGGTGGTGTTTGCCAGTACGGTGCATGGCTATGAAGGTACCGGCCGGGGCTTTGCCTTGCGTTTCCGACAGATTCTGGAGCAGGAAACCCCGCACTGGCGCGCAGTCAGCGTTCGTGAGCCCATTCGCTGGGCAGAAGGCGACCCGTTGGAGCGGCTGATCTTCCAGCTGTATCTGTTGTCGGCGGATGCGCCGGAGCCGGAATCGGTTGTCACCGGCGACGTGCGCATTGAACGCTGGCAACCTGCCGCGGCCAGCGAACAGACCCTGGCGGAGGCCTTTGGTCTGCTGGTCAATGCTCATTACCGGACCACGCCCGGCGATCTACGGCAGTGGCTTGATGACCCCGTCGCGCTGACCTGGCGCGCCAGTGTGAAGGGGCAGACCATCGGCGTGCTCTGGGCGTCCACAGAGGGAGGCCTGGCTCCGGAGCTGGCGGATGAGATTGTCGCCGGAAAACGGCGGCTCAGGGGCCATCTGCTGGCCCAGTCACTGGCCAATCATGGGGGGATGCCCACTGCCGCTACCCTGAAAACCCTTCGAGTGGTCCGCGTAGCGGTGGCGGAATCGGCACGCAGGCTTGGGGTCGGCCAACGGCTGGTGGCGGCTGCCCGTGAGGCCTGTGTTCAGGATGGAATGGATGCATTGGGTACCAGCTTTGGCGGCGAACCGGGTTTGTTGGCGTTCTGGCACCGATGTGGCCTGCGCATCGTGCGTATGGGTCTGAGCCAGGAGGCGTCCACCGGAGAGTTTTCCCTGCAAATGCTGATGGGCACCTCTGAGCCGGGGCAGCAACTTCAGCAACAGCTGAGCACCCGTTTCGCCAGACACTGGCTAGCTCTGGTGCCCCGCCATTGGCCTCAGCTGGACCATGAGCTGTTGCTGGCCGTCTCCGAAGCTTTGCCCTCACAGGTATGGCTAGATGACGATGATCGGCGGGATCTGACCCACTTTGCGTATGGCTTTCGCGGATTTGAACTCACTTTGCCGGTCTTGCAGGGGCTTTCTGTCTGCAAGGGTATGCCTCAACGAATTCAAAGCCATCCGGAGGCAATGCTCTGGTGTCGTGCCGTATTGCAGGGCTGGTCCTGGGCACAGTTGCAGGATGCCGGGCTTTGCCGGGGCCAGCGAGACGCAGAAACGCAACTGCGATTGCTGGCTCGAGAACTTCTGCAAAACGAGGCGGAGTTGTGACCGGTTCGATTTAATTCCGGTGACTGGCTGAGCAGAATAGCTGCAAAACGCAAACAAGAGACTTCCGACATGGGCAGGGACGCGAGCAGCTATTTCCACCTGGTATTTTTCCTGGCACTGACGCTGCTGGCCGGATGCAGTACAACCGGGTCAGCACCTGAAACCGGAGAGGCCGGTGCCGGCCCGGAGGAACTGATGGCTGCGGTGCGCGCCAATGAGGATCGGGCGGTACTTGAGCTGCTGTCCAGGGGGGTAAGGCCGGATGCCCAGGCCGGAGCGGAGCAAACCCCGCTTATGGTGGCGGCCACCAACGGTAACCGCCGCATTGTCCGGTTGTTACTGGCTGCGGGCGCAGAGGTGAATGCACGCAGTGCCGACGGCAATACCGCGGTTATCCAGGCTGCTGAAAATGGTCATCTTGCGGTGGTCCGGGCCTTGCTGGCGGCGGGCGCCAACGTGAACGTCAGCCAGGGTGGCGAATCCCTGTTGATGAAAGTGGTGGCCAGTGGTGACCTTCTGACCGCCGAGATGCTTCTGGCGGCCGGTGCCGATGTGCACTATCGCCGGGCGGATGGCACCACCGCTCTCGATCTTGCCCGCGCCAGCAACAATCAGGATCTTGAAATGCTGCTGGTGCAGGCGGGCGCCGCCCGCTGAGTCAGAGGCTGTCCAGCATCATTGGGTCGGTCGTGTCATCCCACGCCGGCTGAAAATGCCGTTCAACCACCTCTTGCGGCACTTCGGCAACCGAGGGATAAGACCACTCTGGGGCGCGGTCCTTGTCGACCAGCAGGGCGCGAATGCCCTCGGCCAGATCGGGTCTCCGGGTGCACTCTTCGGCCATGGCCAGCTCCATACGGAACACATCTTTCAACGACATCTGCTGGCCTTTCTGTATCTGGTGCCAGATCAGCCAGGCGGTGACCGGGCAGCCGGTCTTCAGGGTATGGATGCACGCCTGCCACCAGGGGTCGGTACTCTCCGAATTCCCCAGTTTTTCAACGATGGCCGGTAGCTCATCGCCTGCACTCAGGCGTGCGATGGTCTGTTCGTGCTGTTCCAGGTGCCCCGGAGCCAGCGTGCGGTAATCCAGCGCTTCCAGCTGGTTCAGCAGGCGGAACAGGCGGTTGTCGTCGGCGGCGGTTTCACCGCTCCAGCGTTCCTCCTGCAGCCGTTCAAGCAGAGCGCTGCTCTGGTCTGCTTCGATCACCATATCAGCCAGGCCCACTCGCAAGGCGTCGGCGACATTCAGTCGAGCGCCAGTCAGACCCATAAACAATCCGAGCCGGCCCGGGAGACGGTTCAGGAACCAGCTCGCGCCCACATCGGGGAACAGACCGATGCTGATCTCGGGCATTGCCATGGTGACATTCGGGTAGATTAACCGGTAACGGCAGGCCGCCAGCAAGCCCAGGCCCCCGCCCATGACAATGCCGCCGGCCATGCCCACCACCGGCTTGGGGAACCGGTGCAGGGTAAAGTCGAGACGGTATTCCGCCGCAAAGAACCGCGCGGGTGCGGCTTTATCGCCATCGCCGGTCAGTGCCGGGTACAGGGCCCGGATGTTGCCTCCGGCACAGAACGCCCGGTCTCCCGCCCCCTGCAGAACCACCAGGCAGATACGGGAATCCTCCGCCCATTGCGCCAGCGCCTGCTGTGCCTGGTTGACCATCTCCTCGGTCAGGGCATTGAGTGTGCCCGGCTCGTTCAGGGTGAGCAGGCCGATGTGTCCTTCCCGGCAGGGGAGCTCCTGTACCTCAACTGGCATGGCTTGGTTCTCCGGTGGTATCTCTGATTGGGTATTTGTGGTTTGTTCGTACTGTCGTTCACAATGCTCAGGCGTAAAAGAGGACTATGGTCGCACGAAAGTCCTTGATCTATCACATTTGAGCTCACGGGCGGGTGTGCTATAAGTGAAACCTGAGTTACTGACCGGTTTTATGCCGGAATGTGAACGTTAAAACGATGAGAGGGTTAACACAATGAATCTGAAGCATCTTGCAGTAGCGGGCCTGTTCGCAGCTGGCGCGATGGTACCGGTCGCTTCCATGGCCGCCGGTGACATCGAGGCTGGCAAGGCCAAGGCCGCCGTTTGTGCCGCGTGCCACGGCCAGAACGGTATCTCTCAGGTGCCCATCTATCCGAACCTGGCTGGCCAGAAAGAGCAGTACCTGGTTGCAGCTCTGAAGGCTTACAAGGCAGGCCAGCGTCAGGGCGGACAGGCTCCGGTGATGCAGGGTCAGGCCACAGCCCTGAGCGATGCTGACATTGCCAACCTGGCAGCTTTCTACGCCAGCCTGCCGGCCGACGGCGGCAAGTAAGGCGTTGTGTTTGTCAGTGCTGCGGCTCAGGCCGCACCACTGACAATGCGATAGCTCGGACGGTAGGCTGAGGACCCGGGTAGTTTCATCCGGTTCTGCGCCACAAACTGCTCCAGCATGGCCTCCAGAGGCTTGATCAGCGTCGGGTCACCGGCGATTTCAAACGGCCCTTTCTCCTGCACCTGCCGGATTCCGCTTTCCTTCACGTTACCCGCCACAATCCCGCTGAACGCTTTGCGCAGATTCGCCGCAATCAGGTGAACCGGTTGATCGCGATGCAGTTCCAGAGCCCGCATGTTGTCATGGTTCGGCTCGAACGGTAGCTGGAATACCGGATCTATCTTCAGCATCCAGTTGAAGTAGTAGGCATCCTGCATGGCGCGGCGGAAGGTCTCCACGTCTTTCATGCCCTGCTTCATGGTCTGGGCGACCCGTATCGGATCATCGATGATGATCTCGTATTTGCTGGCAGCCTCATCGCCCAGGGCGTTGCGGATAAACTTGTCGATCATTTCGAAGTATTCGGCATTTTCCTGGCGGCCGGTAAACACCACCGGGAAAGGCAGGTCAACGTTGTCCGGGTGCAGCAGAATGCCGAGCAGGTACAGAATCTCCTCTGCGGTGCCTACGCCGCCCGGGAATACAATCACACCATGGCCACAGCGAACAAAGGCCTCGAGACGCTTCTCGATATCCGGCATGATCACCAGCTCGTTTACAATCGGGTTTGGCGCCTCGGCACCGATAATGCCCGGCTCAGTAATGCCGATGTAACGGCCATTCTTCACCCGTTGCTTGGCGTGGCCGATGGTGGCGCCTTTCATCGGGCCTTTCATGGCGCCCGGGCCGCAACCGGTGCAGATACTCAGGCCGCGCAGCCCCAACTGGTGCCCGACATCCTTGCTGTACTGGTATTCGTCGTGGCTGATGGAATGGCCGCCCCAGCACACCACCAGGTCTGGCTGACGCCCCGCCTCCAGTACCCTGGCGTTGCGCAGAATGTGGAACACCAGATTCGTTAGGTCTTCGGGGTTGTCTTTGCGGAAGCCCGCCACGCTGTTGGGCAGGGAGTGGCTGTAAACGATATCGCGCAGCACAGAAAACAGGTGTTCCCGGATGGCGCGTAGCATTTCGCCGTCCACAAAGGCGTGGCCGGGCGCATTGATCAGTTCCAGTTTCAGCCCCCGGGGCTGGGGCACCAGCCGTACATCGAAATCGGCGTGGGCTTCCATCAATTCCTTACAGTCGTCGGTTTCGACGCCGGTATTGAGCACGGCCAGTGCACACTGACGGAACAGGCGATACAGACCACCCTCGCTCTTGTCCTTGAGCCGGTTTACCTCGTAGTTGGAAAGGATCTCGAGGCTGCCCTCGGGGGAGACCAGGGCATTCATGGTGGTTTCAGTCATCGTTGGTGAAGCTCCTGATGGTTTCGGCAATGACGGATTTTGAGCCAGTCTGGCGAAAGGGTACACTAAGGCCTTTCTGGCTTTTACGCCACCCGACGTTATTCCGATCAAAGTCTTTTTTATGAAATTGCTGATTCGTCCCGCCCCGGAAGTGGCTATCAAGAGTAAACCCGTTCGCCAGCAGCAGATGCGCCAGTTGCGGCAGAATATCCGTAAATTACTGGCCCGGCTGGATCCGGAGATCCGTGTGGATGGCAGCTGGGACCGGGTGGACGTGGATGTGCCCGATGGCCGCAGCCTTGCCGGCCCGGTGATTGATGAGTTGGTGCGCATTCCCGGCATCTCGACCATCCAGGAGATCGGGGTGTTTCCGTTTGTCGATCTTGACGATGTGGGCGAAAAGGCGGTGCAGGCCTATGCCGAACGCCTGAAAGGCAAGACGTTTGCCGTTCGCGCCCGCCGCCATGGCGATCATGATTTCCGTTCCATTGACCTGGAGCGTTCGGTGGGTGCGGCGTTGTTGCAGGGCTCCGGCGCCAAAGGCGTAGATCTGAAATCACCGGATTTGGAAGTTCGTATTGAGGTAAAGGACGACAGCTACCACATTGCCCATCGTCGCCACGAGGGTCTTGGCGGTTATCCGCTGGGGACGGTAGAAACGGTGATGACGCTGATTTCCGGCGGCTACGACTCGTCGGTGGCTGCCTACCTGATGATGCGCCGTGGTATTCGCAGTCATTATCTGTTCTTTAACCTGGGCGGTGCGGCCCATGAAGTGGGCGTGCGCCAGGTGGCTCACTACCTGTGGGAGCGTTATGGTTCGTCCCACAACGTCAAGTTTATTTCTGTGCCGTTTGAGGGTGTGGTCGCCGAGATCATGCGCTCGGTCAACCATCGCCACTGGGGCGTGGTGCTCAAACGGATGATGCTCAAGGCCGCTGCCGAGATCGCCCGGGATTACAACGCCTCTGGGCTGGTCATGGGCGATGCGGTGGCCCAGGTCTCCAGCCAGACCCTGACCAACCTGAATGTGGTGGACCGTGCCAGTGACGAGGTGGTGCTGCGCCCGCTGATCGCGATGGACAAGCAGGAAATCATTCGAATTGCCAAGGACATCGGTACCGAGCCGTTTGCCCGCAACATGCCGGAGTATTGCGGCGTGATTTCCAGCAAGCCGGTCACCCGTGCCAGGCTGCATCGCGTGGAGGAAGAAGAGGCGAACATGGACCCGGCCGCCCTGGCCGATGCCATCGCTAACCGTACCGACACCATGGTCAGCCAGCTCCTGGACAGCACCCAGACGCCGGAAGAGGTGGAGTTGATCCAGACGCCGTCGGTAGATGACGTGATTATCGACGTTCGCCACCCGTCTGAAGAAGAACGCTCGCCACTGACCCTGACCAACAACGACGTGCTCAAGATTCCTTTCTACGAGCTGAATCAGCAGGTGGCGGAACTGCCGGGCAACCGCCAGTACCTGCTGTACTGTGACCGGGGCACCATGAGCCGCATGCACGCCGGCCACCTGAAGGCAGAGGGGCATGGCAATATCAAGGTGTATGCCCCGGCGGTCTGATCAGCCCTCCAACCCCTTGAAAAACTGCTGGACGTTCTCGCTGAGAGCGTCCAGGTCATACCCGCCTTCCTGCACCACCAGCGTGGGTAAACCCAGCTGACGAAGGTGCGTGCTCAGCCGGCAGAAGCCTTCGGAAGTCACCGATACTTTCGCCTGCGGGTCGTTCTTGTAGATATCGAAACCCAGGGTCAGGATCAGCACATCCGGCTGGTACAGGCGAATGGCGGCCACGGCTTCATCCAGTTTGGCGAAGAAATCCTCCTCGCTGGAGCCGTGGGGCATGGGCAGGTTGATGTTGTAGCCATAGCCTTCGCCTTCCCCGCGTTCGTCCTCGAAGCCGCTGACCACCGGATAGAAGTTGGTGGGGTCGCCGTGGATGGAGATGTACAGCACGTCGCTGCGGTCGTAGAAGATCTCCTGAATGCCCTGGCCATGATGCATGTCGGTGTCCAGGATGACCGTTCGCGGGAACCGGCTCTTCAAGTGCTCGGCCGCGATGGCGGCGTTGTTCAGGTAGCAGAATCCACCGGCGGCATCCTTGCGGGCGTGATGCCCTGGTGGCCTGCACACAGCGTAGGCGTTGCGCTCTCCGGCGATCAGCGCGTCGGCGGCACCCAAGGCGGTCTGGGCCGACCAGTAGGCCGCCTTCCAGGTATTTTCGCCAATGGGGCAGCTGCCGTCTGCCAGGTAACAGGCGGCTTCGGCCAGGACGCCCCGCATGGCGTTGGGGGAACGTACGAAAATATTCGACATTACCTCGTCGCCCCAGTCTTCCATTTCCATCCAGCGCCGGTGGGCGGATTCGAGGAATCGCAGGTAACCCAGGTCGTGCACCTTGGAGATCGGGCCGGCGCCCTGGTCGGCCGGCTGCAGTACCGGGATGCCCATGGCTTTCAGGCCTTCGAGCATCTGGCCGGTGCGATCAGGCACCTCCTGAGGCTGGCGCATCTGGCCACGGGTGAAATAGGTTTTCGGGATGTGCAGGTCCTGCGTCGGATGAAAAAATGCTTTCATGAATCCGTCTCCTTGGGGTGTCAGGGAGAGCCTGTAAAAACTCTCCTTCGAGTATAGGCAGTCACCCGCCCGGGTCAAAAATGACGGCCAGGAAATCTCCCCCTGACTTTACAGGCCGCCACTCAGGATCCACTATGAAAGGCACGCGTTGCTTATGAACTTCGCCCCGGTCCGGGGCGTCACCAGTCATGCAAGAGGAGCCGAGATGATCGAGTCACCACTACTGGAAAACCTCACAGGCTACATTGGCGGGCGCTGGAAAGACTCTGCCGGCGGTGCCACGTTCGACGTTTACAACCCGGCCACCGGCTCGGTGATTGCCAAGGTTCCGTCGATGCCGGAGGAAGATGTTGTGGCAGCGGTGGAGGCTGGACAATCAGCGCTCCGGCTCACCAATCCCTGGCCGATTGAAACCCGCCGCAAGTGGCTGGAGGATATTCGTGACGGCCTGAAAGAAAACCGCGAAGAGATTGGCCGCATCCTGTGTATGGAGCATGGCAAGCCCTGGAAGGAAGCCCAGGGCGAGGTGGATTACGCCGCCGGTTTCTTCGATTACTGTGCCAAGCACATCAGCGCTCTTGATTCCCACACGATTCCGGAGAAGCCCAAGGACTGCACCTGGACGGTTCACTACCGGCCCGTGGGCGTGACTGGCCTGATCGTGCCCTGGAATTTCCCCATTGGTATGATCGCCAAGAAGCTTTCGGCGGCCCTGGCAGCGGGTTGTCCTTCTGTCATCAAGCCAGCCAGCGAAACCCCGCTGACCATGATCGCGTTCTTCAGCGTGATGGATAAACTCGACCTGCCGGATGGCATGGTCAACCTGGTAATGGGTAAGGCCAGCGTGATCGGCAAGGTGCTGTGTGAGCACAAAGACGTACCCATGCTCAGCTTCACCGGCTCCACAGAAGTGGGCCGCAAACTGATTGTCGACACCGCCGAGCAGGTGAAGAAGCTGGCACTGGAGTTGGGGGGCAATGCCCCGTTCATCGTCTTTGACGATGCCGACCTGGAGGCCGCCGCCGATAACCTGATTGCCAACAAGTTCCGCGGTGGCGGCCAGACCTGTGTCTGCGCGAACCGTATCTTTGTGCATGAGAAGGTGGCGGATGCCTTTGGTCAGAAGCTGGCGGAACGTGTGAACAAGATGACCGTGGGCGATGGTATGAACGATGGCATCGACATTGGCCCGCTGATCAACAAGCAAGGCTTTGATAAGGTCAAACGACACCTGCAGGACGCCCTGGATAAGGGCGCCAGCCTGGTGGCCGGCAAACAGCCAGCGGAACTGGGTGATGGCCTGTTCTTCCCGCCCACGGTGGTGCAGGGCGTGGACCGGGAGATGCGCTGTTACCAGGAAGAAACCTTCGGCCCGCTGGTGCCCATGGCGCTGTTCCGGACCGAGGAAGAAGTCATCGAAGCCGGTAACGATACCGAGTTTGGTCTGGCCTCGTACGTGTTCACCGCCGATGCCGAGCGTGCCCAGCGGGTAGCCGCCGGTTTGAGGTTTGGCCATGTGGGCTGGAATACCGGTACCGGACCAACGCCGGAGGCGCCATTTGGCGGTATGAAAGCCTCGGGTATTGGCCGGGAAGGTGGTCTGGAAGGGCTGTTTGAATTTGTGGAGGCCCAGACTGTGCCGAGAGGCTTCTAGGCGACTGTTTCCCCAAGCAGCAAAAAGGCGAGCCGGGGCTCGCCGTTTTGCGCTCTGCACGGCTGAGATCAGGGCGTCAGGATAACCTTGACACTGTCGTCCACATCCGCGGAATCGATGTAGCCGATGGCGCCTGGTGTGGAGGCGACCTGGGCCTTCATGCCCGAAGCACTGCCGGCTTCCGCCGGAGGCTGACCACGACCAGTGAACACCTGCTGGGACCAGAAGGCCTTCAGTTGGGCGTCGTTACGGCCGGTCACCTTGTCGTGGAACTCGGCACGGGTGGCATTGCCTTCCGGGAGTTCAAACGGCTTCGCGCTCTGGCCATTCGGCAGGGCTTTGCTGCGGTTCAGATACAGATCCCGTACTTCGTTGGCGCTGATGCTGTCCGGGCCGGATGGGTTGCCGATCACCACGACTTCGGCCAGGGCCAGAGGGCTTGCCAGCAAGCTGGCCGCAAACAACAGGCTAAGCTTTTTCATGGGGCCTCCTTAGAATGCCGAGTCGATTTTGAGGGTGTAGACGTTGGTGCTGTCTGTGTCACTGGTCAGCATGTGTTGGGTGTTCAGGTTGCCGAACCCTTTTTGTAACCCGGTAACGTGGGTAACGTCAGCCTTGATAGCAACGCCCGGCGTGATGTCCCAACGCGTACCGATACTGTATTCGTTGCGTTGATAGTTCAGGATGGACTCGGGAACAACCACGCGTCGGGCTGGTTCGTTGATGAACAGCCCAGTGCGCTCATTGTCGTCTTTACTCTCAGTCCAGCCAGTAGCGATGTAAGGCGTCCAAGCACCAAATCGATGGCCCACAGACAGGTAGGCTGAGTCTGTGTCCGCAAATTGACCGTCAACTTCGACTCGGGTCACTTCGCCGATGATCTGCCAGCTACCATCGTCGTAGCTCGCTCCCAGACCAAAGAAATTACCTCTGTCTCCGTCTGCGAGTGTGGTGTCGACCACTACTCCAGCGGCTGCTGCCTGTGCCGCAAGGCGAGTCGCATCAATATCCGCCTCAGCGGTCGCTGCCACACCACGAACCGTCCACACATAGTCGGTCCAGGTCAGGTTCACACCAGCGACATTACGCAACTGCACATCGCCTGAGTTTCCATCTTCATCGGTAAAGCCGGTGAAGCCGGTTGCGGTCAGCGAGGAGTTGTCGAAGTTCAGGTTGTAGCTGGCATCCGCACCGACATAGCTGGTCACGGCAATCGGGCCATACACACTCTGGGGCGGGCGGGCCCACGGCTGGGCGTAGCCGACTTCCAGGGAGTCGGAGTACATGAAGAACGGAATCCGCATCTTGCCGGCCCGAATCTGCAGGTTGTTGGTGGGGCGGTGGCTCAGATAGGCCCACTCCACCTGGGGTTCCCAGTCATCTTCGCCCCGGCCGACCAGTTGCATCACAATCTGGCTCTTCTGTGTGACGTCAAAGGTGCCCTGCAGGGCGAACAGGCTCAGATCCGCCACTTCGGATTCGTCGGTGATTCCGGCGTAACCGGCATCGTTGCTGGCCCGGGCAAAACCGGTGCTGAAAAAGCCGTTAAAGCGAACACCAGTATCTTTCGCGGAATTCAGTTGTTGTTGCATGGCATTGAGCTGCTGCTGCATGCGCTCAAGGGTTTCCTCGGTGCTCTGGGCCAGTGCCGGGGTGGCGGCAATGGCGAGCGCCAGGGGCGCTGCAGAGAATAGTCTCTTCATCAGGAGTATCCTTTTTCTGGGGTTTTACTTAAACGCGGAACTGCCCGGCCACGCTCTGCAAGCCATTACTGACGTCCTGGATCTTGCGACTGACCGTATCCAGCTCATCGGTGCTTTCCATCACGGCCTCGGCGTTGCGATGCATGTCGCCCATATGGCCAGTGACTTCGCTGAAGGTGGTGCTTTGTTCATAGGTGGCCGCGGCAATCTGCTCGTTCAGTTCGCTGATCTGCTGAACATTCTCGAGAATCTTGCGCAGGACCTCGCCAGACTCGGTGGTGGCATCCACGCCCTGCCTGGCCATGTCTACGCTGCCTTGCATGGAATGCACGGCGGCGCCGGAGGCTTTGGAGAGTTCTGAAATCACCTGCTGGATTTCTTCCGTGGCCTTGTGGGTGCGCACCGCCAGGCCACGTACTTCATCTGCGACCACGGCAAAGCCACGGCCGTGTTCACCGGCGCGGGCGGCTTCAATGGCGGCATTCAGGGCCAGCAGGTTGGTCTGCTCGGCCACGGTCTGAATGGTTTCCAGCAGACCGCCCACCTTCACGGAGAACTCGTCGAACTGGTTGACCAGGCTGGCAGTGTTCTCGATTTCTGCCATCAGTCGCTGGATGGTCTGTATGTTGCCCTCGACCTTCTGCTGCCCGGTGGTCGCAAACTTGGATGCGTCCTGGGTCTGGTCGGAGGCGCTGGAGGCAAAGCCCGCCACTTCCTCAACGCTTTTTACCAGCTCTTCCACGGAATTGCGGGTGGAGGAGATGGCCTGGGCCTGCTGGCTGATGCGTTCAAGATTGGTACGGCTGGTGCTGCCCAGATGCGTGGCGACGCCGTTAAGCTCACCGATGTCCTGCTGGATGGTGGCAAAGGATTTATGCAGTTTTTCAACAAAGCGGTTGAACTGGTCCACCAGATCCCGGAGTTCATCCTTGCCGGTGTACTCGATGCGGGAGGTCAAATCGCCTTCGCCAGAAGCCATGTTCCGCAGGGAACTGATGATTTGCTGCAGGCTGCCGGAGACCGATCGACCGATAATCAGGCTCAGTGCAATCAGGACAACCAGGGCGACCACCACGATCGTCACGGAGACGGTGGCGGCTTCGCTGCTGGCCGCCGTGGTGTCGTCAATGGCCTGGGTCAGGCGGCTTTCCATGGCGTTGCGCATCTCGTCCAGATCAGAGCGCAGTCCGGCCAACCGCTCGGCGTTGGCGGAGGCTTCCTGGCCAATGCGATTGAAATCCGCCGTACCTTCTATGATTGCGGTGGCGATGCGGGTGGCGGTGTTGTAGTAACCGTTCAGCTCGGATTTCAGGGCCTTCACCTGATCACGCAGAGCCGGGTTCAGCGTGGCGATGCGGTCCAGATTGGCGGATATTTCTGCCAGTTGTTCCCTGGTGGCGGCAATCTGTTGATCATCACCGGTGGTGACGGCAGTGTTGATCTGGTTTTCAATCAGTTGCAGCAAACCTCGGTTGATCGTGGACAGTTCCAGGGAGGGGTAGAGCTGGTCGCGAACTTCGCTGAGGCGTTCGGAGTTATTGCGCTCGGTGACAATGGAAAAGGCCTGGCTGACCACAAAGGCAACAATGGCAACGGTGACCAGCAATGCCAGTTTGTGAGAAATCTTCAGTGATGAAAGTATGTTGTAGTCCTTGTCCGCCCGGCCTAAGACTTTAGTCGGGGGCGATTCTAGGTCGTTTTTTGAACGTATGACACAGAATTCATGTGTCAGTGTGTTAAGGCATGTATCGGCTGGCGGCAGGAGATCTGAACCAAGGTGGATGTTAAATGCCTCAAATTTTTCCGGTGGTCGGGCGGCTGGCAGAAAGGAAGTCTTTGCGTTGTGCTGATATAATGTCCTGTAAATTTAACCAGTAGTGAAGCCTTGCTCCATGGATGTCTCTCATATTATCGATTCCCTGAACGACGCCCAGCGTGAAGCGGTTACCGCCCAGAACGACCATCTGCTGGTGCTGGCCGGTGCCGGCAGTGGCAAAACCCGGGTGCTGGTGCACCGGATGGCATGGTTGATGTCGGTTGACCGGGTGCCGCCCACGTCCATTCTCGCGGTGACCTTCACCAACAAGGCCGCCAAGGAAATGCGTTATCGCGTGGAGCAGATGATGCAGATTCCCACCCGCGGCCTATGGATCGGTACCTTCCACGGAATTGCCCATCGTTTACTTCGTTCCCACTGGAAAGACGCCGGCTTGCCGGAAAACTTCCAGGTGTTGGACAGCGACGACCAGTTGCGGCTGATCAAGCGGGTGATGCGGGAAAATCGCATTGATGAGAGCCAGTGGCCGCCGAAACAGGCCCAGTGGTTCATCAACAGCCAGAAAGATGAGGGCTTGCGGGCGGATCATATCCAGGAGAATCCGGGCGATCACTTCACCAATACCATGCTGAAGATCTACCGCCAGTACGAGAAGCTCTGCCAGCAGGGCGGCCTGGTGGATTTTGGTGAACTGCTGCTGCGATCCCACGAGCTCTGGCTGCACCGGCCGGAATTGTTGAGCCACTACCAGCAGCGCTTCCAGCACATACTGGTGGACGAGTTCCAGGACACCAATACCATTCAATACGCCTGGCTTCAGGTGCTGGCCAGCAACCGGGTGCCGCTGACGGTGGTGGGCGATGACGACCAGTCCATCTACGGCTGGCGGGGCGCGAAGATCGAGAATATCCAGCAGTACCAGCGGGATTTCCCCAATTCCCGGCTGGTCCGGCTGGAGCAGAACTACCGCTCCACCAAGACCATTCTGAAAGCCGCCAACTCGGTGATTGCCAACAACCAGGGGCGTTTGGGCAAGGAACTCTGGACTGACGGGGTGGAAGGTGAGCCGATCAGCCTGTACGCCGCGTTCAACGAGCAGGATGAAGCCAATTATATTGCCGATTCCATCTCGGCCTGGGTCAGCGAGGGCAATCTGCGCAGCGAGTGCGCCATTCTCTATCGTTCCAATGCCCAGTCCCGGGTGCTCGAAGAAGCCCTGATGCGCCAGGGTATTCCTTATCGAGTTTACGGCGGGTTGCGGTTCTACGACCGTCAGGAAATCCGAAACGCGCTGGCTTACCTGCGCCTGGTACATTACCACCGGGACGATGCCGCCTTTGAGCGGGTGGTGAATATTCCCACCCGCGGCATTGGTGCCAAGAGCCTGCAGGAAATTCGTGAATACGCCACCGGCCAGGGTATTTCCCTGTGGGAATCGTCCGAGCGGTTACTGGCCGCGGGCCAGGTAAAGGGCCGGGCGAAAACCGGCCTGCAGCAGTTTATGGAGATCATCAACACGCTGTCTGAAATGGCGGGGCACGCTTCCCTGCAGGGGCTGATGAAGCAGGCCATAGAGTCCAGTGGCCTGAAGGATTACCACGCCAGTGAGAAGGGCGAGAAGGGTCAGGCCCGGGTGGAGAACCTGGAGGAACTGGTCAGCGCGCTGGCGGATTATGATGTAGAAGAAGGCGTAGATCCGCTGGCGGAGTTTATTGCCCAGGCGGCGCTGGATGCCGGCGAATCACAGGCCGATGCCCATGAGGACAGTGTGCAGTTGATGACGCTGCATTCGGCCAAGGGGTTGGAGTTTCCGATGGTGTTCCTGGCAGGTGTTGAGGAAGGTTTGTTCCCGCACAGTATGTCACTGGAGGAGCCCGGGCGCATGGAGGAAGAGCGCCGCCTGGCTTATGTGGGCATTACCCGGGCCATGAAGAAGCTGGTACTTACTTACGCGGAATCCCGTCGGTTGTATGGTCAGGAGAAGTTTCACGCACTGTCCCGGTTTGTGCGGGAGATCCCGGGGGACTGCCTGCAGGAGGTGCGGTTGCGTAATACGGTGACGCGGCCGGCGATGGTGGAGCGACCGAATGAGAGTCTGTTTGCCCAGGATTCGGCCCAGCAGTCCGGTTTCAGCTTGGGCCAGCGAGTGCGTCATCCGAAGTTCGGCGAGGGTATCGTGATGAACTCAGAGGGCACCGGGCATCACACCCGCGTGCAGGTGAACTTCGATGAGGGCGCCAAGTGGCTTGTTTTGGCTTATGCGCCTTTGGAGGCCTGCTGATATAGAAGCCCGCCAAGTGTGGAGGCGGTGCCGGGTTGGGGTTGGCTTTCCAAAAAGCGCTCCTTCGGCACGTCCCTGTGGCGCTTGTGTTCCGCCATCCCTGGCTCCACAAATTTTTGGAAAGCCAACCCCAACCCGGCACTCTTGGTGCTGTGCAGGCCGCCAAGAATTTAAAGAAAACGGTTTACATCAGAACCGCGTAAATTACACCTGCCAGAATGATCCGGTAGATCACATACGGCCACATGCCCACCTTGTTCAGCCACTTCAGGAAGAAGTGGATGGCGGTAATGGCCATCAGGAACGAGGTGACGCCGCCGATCAGAAAGCCATTCCAGTCCACGATCACGTCGGATGTTGCCACTTCCAGCAGTTTTACCGCCGACGCCAGCACGATAATCGGAATCGCCAGCAGGAAGGAAAACCGCGAGGCGGTTTCCCGGGTCATGCCAAGGAACAGGCCGGCGGTGATGGTGACGCCCGAGCGGGAGGTGCCGGGGACCAGAGCCATGGCCTGGGCGACGCCAACGATAACGGCGTCTTTCCAGTTCAGGGAATCCATGGTGCGCTGGCGTTTGGGCAGCCAGTCGGCGATGCCCAGCAGGATGCCGAACACCAGGGTGGTGAAGAAGATCACCGACGCGCCGCGCAGTTCGTTGTCGATCATGTCGAGCAGGGCCAGGCCGGCGAGGCCGGCGGGGATGGTGCCGATCACCAGGTACCAGGCCAGGGCGCCCTGGCCGACGATTTTGCGCTGGCCCATGGAAATCAGGCCGTCCCGGGCGATGCCGAAGACATCCCGGCGGAAGTAGAGCACCACCGCCAGCAGTGTGCCCACGTGCACCGACAGGTCAAAGCCGACGCCCTGGTCTTCCCAGCCAAAGAAGGCCGGTGTCAGGATCAGGTGGGCGGAGCTGGATATGGGCAGGAATTCGGTCAGTCCCTGGAGGAGGCCAAGGAAAAGGGCCTGGAAAATATCCATTCTTTTAATTCCGGTCGGTGTTGCTGATTAACGGGTTCGACGCTCAAAAAACGAGCGCGATATTAGCAGGGTGGTTGTCGGCTGAACAGGCGCGGATAGCGACGCGCCTGTTCAGCTTAATCGTTCAGGCCGGGAACTTGTCCCGGGTGTTATTGGCGATGCGCACCAGGGCGAGCATCAAGGGCACTTCCACCAGTACGCCCACCACCGTGGCCAGGGCTGCGCCGGATTTCAGGCCGAACAGGGCGATGGCCGCCGCCACTGCCAGCTCAAAGAAGTTACTGGCACCGATCATGGCCCCTGGGGCGGCGATGCAGTGGCGCACGTTCCACAGCCGGGCCCAGCCATAGGCCAGCAGAAAGATAAACACGGTCTGGATAACCAGTGGCACCGCAATCAGCAGTATGTGCAACGGATTTTGCAGAATGACTTCACCCTGGAAGGCGAACAGCAAGACCAGGGTGACGATCAGCGCGGCAGGCGTCACGGGGCTGAGGCGTTTCATAAATACGTTGTCGTACCACTGTTCGCCGTGGCGGGCGATCAGGGTCCGGCGGGTCAGGTAGCCGGCGGTGAGGGGAATCACGATGTATAAGACCACCGACAGAATCACCGTATCCCAGGGCACCTGGATGTCGGAAATCCCCAGCAGGAAGACCACAATGGGCGCAAAGGCGAACAGCATGATGATGTCGTTCAGGGATACCTGCACCAGGGTGTAGGCGGCATCTCCTTTGGTCAGGTAACTCCAGACAAATACCATGGCGGTGCAGGGCGCAGCCCCCAGTAGAATGGCGCCGGCCAGGTATTCGCTGGCCAGTTGTGGGGCGATCCAGGGTTTAAACACCACCATCAGGAAAAACCAGGCAATGGCGAACATGGTGAAGGGTTTGATCAGCCAGTTCACGATAGTGGTGATGGCGAGGCCCTTCGGCTCTTTTCGCACCCCGACCACGGCGCTGAAATCGATCTGCGCCATCATCGGGAAAATCATCGCCCAGATCAGGATGGCGATAGGGATGGACACCTGGGCGTATTCAAAGCGGGACAGGGTCTCGGGAATCGAGGGGGCAAGCTGCCCGAGGGCTACACCGGCCACAATGGCCAGTGCCACCCACACGGACAGGTAACGCCCGAACAGGTCCAGGCCGCCGTCAGTGGTTTCAACCGTGTTCACATCGCTTTTGCTGCTCATGGCATATCCTTAAATGGAACGTTGGTTCACACGCTTCGACAGTTCTTCGGCGCTTTCCTTGCGTTCGGAATAGCGGTCGGTCAGGTAATCGCTGCGGTCCCGCACCAGCAGGGTGAACTTTACCAGCTCCTCCATGACATCCACGATACGGTCGTAGTAGGCCGAAGGCTTCATACGGTCGTTGTCGTCAAATTCCATGAACGCCTTGGGCACCGAGGACTGGTTCGGGATGGTGACCATGCGCATCCAG